>ERZ842401.53-NODE-53-length-139216-cov-5.996752_pt1 | contig 139216 bp, 135 predicted proteins | sample MGYA00521270_ERZ842401 | MGnify/ENA primary metagenome ERZ842401 (study PRJEB31892, sample SAMEA3878208) | bioreactor metagenome | biome: Moose rumen | place: Sweden | collected 2011-10 | study: EMG produced TPA metagenomics assembly of the PRJEB12797 data set... | reverse complement strand
AAGCGTTTTTGTTGTTTTATATTATCAGAGATTAATTAGACGGTCAACTATAACTAGCCTGCTACAAGCGTTTTTGTTGTTTTATATTATCAGAGATTAATTAGACGGTCAACTATAACTTATAAAATTTATTTTTATTATGACGATGTATATTATCAGAGATTAATTAGACGGTCAACTATAACGCCCTTGTCTTTTTTGGCTTGGAGTTTTTTATATTATCAGAGATTAATTAGACGGTCAACTATAACATGGTTTAGGTTCGTCAATTGGTAAAGCTGATATTATCAGAGATTAATTAGACGGTCAACTATAACTCAATCAAAGTGCAAGAGCCAAAATCTGTGATATTATCAGAGATTAATTAGACGGTCAACTATAACTAAAATCTGCTGAGATTTCTCCGTTACGCCATATTATCAGAGATTAATTAGACGGTCAACTATCGGATATAAATATTTCGGGATACCTTAAACAAACTTTTTTATTTTCAAAACTGGATACCAAACTACCAACAAAATCATAGATACCGTCTGCAAGCGATACTGTCCCTTTCTTAATTTGAACAGGATATGCAATTATTTTAGTTAAATCTCTTTTTATTTCAGGTGTTAGTGCTATATGGTCAATATTAACTATTCTATTCAATTCTTCAAAAACAATTCTATCTGCAATAGCTCGAAACGGCTCTATCAAGTCATCTACCAAAGGTAATGGATTTGACTGCATACAGTGCTTTAACCCCAAATAAGGCAACAATCCATTACCGGAAATTGCTCTTGCTACCACCGCCCTTAAAACCGTATAAGTATAATTTAACAAAATATTTGCATCGTCATTAAAACGTTCTCTTTTGAATTTGCTACCAAACAATCCTTTAAAGTATATTCCTGCTGCAATGCCTTCATTATTTGTAGTATCACCGCTCAATGTGTTTTGCGCCAAAGATTTCAATCTTTTCGTATTCACATTATCAGGAAAAAAATACTCCAATACTTTTGACTGATTCATTATTTTATTTTGAATTATACTGCGCCACAAATTTTTCTGTAATGGTTTGCTACATTCGAGTTGTTGTTTGATTCTCGGAGCTGTCAACCAATGCCCTACATAGGGCATTGCAATAGTAGTCGGAATATAATCTTTTCCACAAAAAATAATATTTCCACCATGCTCCGAAATAGCATTTATAATATTTTTTGAAATTATAACATTATTTGCCGACAGAACCAAAGACAATATGTTGTCTAGGGGAATTTCCTGTTTAATACCTTGTTCTTTGTTTTCAACAACAAGAAAACCCCTATACACAGACAAACAGAACCCATCGTTTGATATTTCTATAATTTGCTTATCCATAACTTCGTAAAACTAATTTTATCAATTTTACAAATCGGCAATCACGGATAAGGACACGATTTCGTCCGGCTCACGCACCATTCCGTTGGCACCGGCTCCGCGTTTTATCATATCCACAAACTCCATGCCTGACGTAACCTCACCCCAGACCGTATATTGTCCGTTCAGCCACGGCGCATCAGCAAAACAAATAAAAAATTGGCTGTCTCCTGAATCCAGATCCATCGCTCTCGCCATAGAAACCGTACCTCTGACGTGCGGACGTTTATTGAACTCGGCTTTCAGCTTTTTGCCGCTACCGCCAGTTCCCGTGCCGTAAGGGCAGCCTGTCTGCGCCATAAAACCGTCAATCACACGGTGAAACTTCAAACCGTTATAAAACCCTTGACGCACCAGTTCTTTAATTCTTGCTACATGTTTCGGAGCATCGTCCTCAAACATCTCAATTACCACGTCGCCGTCTTTCAGCTTCAGCAACAGCGAATTTTCGGCATTTTTGACATTATATTTTGCTTTTTCTTTTTTGGAACGGGTTGCACTCTGTGTCAGCTTTTTCGTTTCATTACCGCCCAAGCTTTTGGTCTCGGTCTTTCCGAGTTTGGCTGCTTCGGCATTTTTCAACAATTCGGGCATTTCAATCTCCTTTACCTGATATCTTTTTCTACATTATATATAGGTAGCATTTCAGTCTTTCGCAACACCCAAAACATAATCAAGGCGTTGTTCAAAATTTAACCCTTTGGGATAATTGTTTTTAATGTTTTCCAACACGTCGCGCATGCCTCGCCCGTTAGCAATTTGGATAGCCAACCCCGGACGAGCGTTCAGCTCCAGCATCATCGGACCTCTGAACTTGTCGAGCACAATATCTGCCCCCAAATATCCCAAGCCGGTCATATCATACCCCTTGACTGCAATTTCCAAGTGTTCTCTCCAAAACGGCACTTGCAAACTCATCAAATCAGCCTTGGTGTCAGGGTGGAACCGCAGCGGACGATTATGCTGAACAGCAGCAATTGCCTTGCCGGTCTTAATATCAATACCTACACCGACCGCCCCTTGGTGCAAATTGGCTCTTCCGCCCGATTCTCTTGTCGCCAGGCGCATCATTGCCATCGCCGGAAATCCCTGATACACAATCACCCTAACATCGGGAATCCCCTGAAAGCTATAATCTTGGAACTGGTTTGAAAAATGCACCATTTCTTCCAATACTGCCACATCATAACGACCGCCCAAACTGTACAGGCCGCTCAAAATGTTTGAAATATGTTGATAGACCTCGTTATAGTTCAAAACCTTTTCCGAAGCGGTAACAAACTCTTTGTCCGTATATTTTTTGATTACCAACACGCCCTTACCGCCCGAACCATGCGCCGGTTTAATCACAAATTCATCAAACCCTTTTGCCAACTCTAAAAAGCTGTCAACTTTGTTCTGAACTTCAATCACCCCGATCAGTCGCGGTGTATTAATGCCGATTTTGTTGGCTAAAGCCTTGGTCTGCACCTTGTCATCAACCAACGGATACAAACGGCGCTGGTTGTTCTGAGCAATAATGTCATAGTTACGCGCATTCATACCCAACACGCCGGCGGCACGCAGTTTTGAAGGGCTTACCATGTTTTTCAAACATTCAAACATTATTTTTCCTTTTTAGCTAAAGGTGCAAAACGCATCAACTCGGTTACACGATAGCCGGTATAAGTACCCAACAGCATTACAATGAACAAAATAACCAAATTCAGCTCATCAAATGCAAACATAATATGGCGAATATACTCGTTTACAATCACAAAATAAGTGATAATTGCCACTAAAACGCTGTAAACAATCTGCTTCATGGCATTTTTAGCACCTTCTTCTTCCCATGTAATCGAGGCACGCTCAATAATCCACGCCGTAATAATAATCGGGAAGAACAACGCCGAAGACGCAATCGACAAATTCCAGTTATAACCGATAATCGCCAAGAACTGCATAATCAAAATTACAAAAATTACCACCGCTGAAATTCGCGGAACCAATAAAAGATTGAGTTTTGACAACCCGGCACGGATTGCTACGCCCATACCGATAATCAGCGCAAAACAAACCAAACCAGCCCAAAATCCGGTTTCAACCAACGACATCGCAATCAACATCGGCGTAAATGTTCCCATGGTTGCAATACCGATAACATTTCTCATCAAAACTACCACCAAAATCGCTAACGGGAAAATCATCAGCCACTTCAAAGCATTTTGCTGATTAACCGGCAAATTATAAATTGAATATCCGAAATTGGTCTGCTGATTAGCCAATTTTGCCCTGTGTCCAGCCATTTTGAAAGAAGAGCGCAAAGATTTCATCACCGAATATTTAATGCTCGAATTTTCACCGCCGGTAACATCAAACATTGAATCAGCACCGCGTTGGAACACCACAAAGCTGCTCGGCAAACCCTTTTTACCGGTTTTGATGTCATATATTTTCCACATCTTATCCATGTAAGCTTCAATCATAACGTCAGGCACAAAGGTTTTCTTCTCCTCCTGCAACTTAATACCCCTGACCATACGCGCGGAGATATTTTTCAACGCCAACAAATCAATTACGGCTTGTGCGGTTTCTTTAGCAGTACTTCTCTCCGGCATAAAAGCCTGAACCGTCTGATCCGGAGGTGTCTGATTAAGCAGGGTTATAATTTGTTGTACGGCATCGCCCTCTAATTTTGAGGCCGTATCCAATACTTCTAACGCAACATTCATATCCTGGTCAGACAAAACCGGCTTTACAATCTTATCCGCCTTTGCTGCCGGGGTTTTGCCGTTACTGTCAACATTGTCATACATCAAAACACGATAATAAACGTCCTGATGCTTGGTCTTGGGTTTTGTTGTCAGTATAACCTTGTCTTTTATCATCTCTGACTTATATTTCGGAGCAACCGTATCTTCATCCAAAATCTTAAAATCAGTTGACGGTGTAGGACGTGTAATTACCACTTTTATCGGATCTCCGGTCGGTTCAAACGACACATGAGCCTCAACCGTCCAAACGGCCGTCTTTTTCTTGGGAGCCAGACTAAACCCCCAATATTTGATTTTATAATATGCGCTCACACCGGCAAACAGCATTGACAACACTAAGCCGACAGACAACACATATCTGACTGATTTTAGTTTTTGTAACATAGTAGCCTCGATTATTTCAAAGTATTACTGATAGAGGTATCCACAATTGCCCGACCATTCAAAATATTACGCCCGATCAACCCCTGATATGAAAACTTGTCTCTTTCCGCCAAAGAAAACTGAGCTCTGATGATTTCCCCGCCAAAGCGCACGCTCATCATAACCACAATACGGTCTTCTTTGCCTTCAATCCGTTTAACTTTTTGCTGACGCAACACTTTCTTTTCAAAATGATGTTTTTCCCCGTTATCGCGATTTATCAGATCAAAAGATACCCATTTTTCACCATCACGTTCAAACAAGGTACGATTCGCAACATCAATTGATGAAGTCTCGGCACCGGTATCAACACGTGCCATAAAAGGCTTGGTCATCGGCAAAAAATAAATTGGTTCAACTGCTCCGATAATCCCCAAACGATGTTTATTTGCAGCATTTTTGACCTCATCAGTCTCCGGGGTTTTTACTTCCACTCCCGGAACAATCGCCGGGCGGACATCACTGCGACAGGCCGTACTTGCGGCAACCGTCGTTGCCAATAATATAATTTTGAATATTTTCATTTTTAATTTCTCAACATTTTCTTCACTGGCTATTTAGCGACAAAGCCGAAAAATTGTAAAGCAAAAAAAATGAGTTAGCCAATATTTTTAATGACAAACATCATAAAACAATGTATTATTCGAAAAAATTTTAGAGGAAAAGAATGCACAGTCGCAAAAAAGCCTTATTGGCTCGCTATAACAAGTTAAAATATTACGTCCGTCGCTTTGGTATCATCAAAACGGCTCGTAAGGTTATTTTGCCGACCATAACGATAGCTGCTCTCAATGTTTCTAACCTTAGTGCTCAACCGCAATCAAACACCAAATCAGACAAAACCCAAACTCTTACCGAAAACGTTGATAAAAACCTGCTCGCCTATAACCGCAAAGTTGTACTTGATATCAGCAGTGAAATTGACGGTCGTGCTGAGTGGTTCGTTAACAATTTTCTCCTTGCCGCCCAAAGTCATCTTGATGCCATTCAAAAAACACGTAACAAAAAGGCGTATATCAAACAACAATTTTTTGACATTGTATCTCCATCTCGCAACCTTTCCGGCAGTACCCCTTATTGCATAACCGCACTCAATCGCGCATTAATTGATGCCAACAAACTCGGCGGAGATCTCGACAATGTTTTGCCAAACCCAAATACTTCAGAATGTTACGCTGCCAACGAATGCAATGCCTTTGCCAAATTTTTGCGCAAAAAAGGTTTTGGCGACTGCATTGACGAAGGGCGTATCAAATATAATAACCTGCAACCTGGAGACATCGTCCTTACGGTCCGCAATCGTAACGGAGACCGCCATGCACAACAATACATCGGCAAAAAAAATAACACCCACTATTGCCTTAGTTTTAACAGTGATGGCATCCGTGAATTAAAAAGCACCAACGCCATTGTCATTCATATGCACAAACTCACTCGCAAAGCCATCATTAAAAACATGAAGAAGAAAAAATTGATTACTAATGACAGCGAACTTGGCAATATTGTTGTCTCATTAGAGCAAGCTCGTCGTATTCAAGACTTTTTACAGCAGGGACGCGAACAATTTTACAGAACTTTTGAACCCATGATGGCCGATAAAGACATAAAAACACCTGGTAATACGCCTTTCGATATCGCATTTTCCACATCTCCGACTACACAAAACATACTGACAGCTTACCGCCGTCGTTCTTCTTCGCGCGGCTAAACATCAGAAAAACAATGTTGCCCTCACAGAAAATACAGTACCGTAATCCGACTTCACATTTTGCGCCGGGTCAATATAAAATTGTACATCCGGAGTTATTGTTGCCCATTTGGAAATTCCCCATGCCCAATAAGCCTCTATCACTTTCTCGCTCTTGTGTTCAACTTTAGTCCCTACTGCCTTTTGATCAATTCTGTTATATGCAAAAGCCAATCCAATCTGATCAAGCTGATTACGGTTTAGCGGATTATTATAAACTCCGCCCAAGACCCACGACTGATTAATTGTTGCCACATTCCCCGATACTCCGTTAATTCTGCCGAAGAGTGATAATTTTTCACCAATGTTTTGACTCAAATTCAACGACCAACCGTTTGTGGTTTGAGGTTGTTCTTTAACTCCGGGCTGATTATACAGCAACACCGCTATCTCACTCTGCCCGAGCTTACTTATTGTCGGAGTATATGCACCATATGCAAAAGTCGTAAAATGTTTATCGCTCAGTGTATTCAGCTTTACGCTTGTAGCATCAACATTACTGGCATCTTGCGTACCAACAGCAAAACTCCACTCCTGATTGAGTGTTGCCTGTACAAAAGCTCCCAGACCTGCTGTTGCGTAGGTAGAGCTTGCATTTTGCGACAAAGCATAATTGATAAAATTCACTTGTTGATTGGCATCATAGTTCGTGCCATCAAAATTATATATCGGAAATTGTCCGACTGCTGCAGTCAGCCACTTTGCTCCATGGGGATTATAGCTGTAATACAGCTCCGGAAATTCATTTGAACTGCTTCCGTAATCATTAATGCCGGTAACTATTCCAATATTGCTTGCCAACCGATTGCCTGAAATACCGCCATATTTTACCACATTATAAGCAAAATTCAAAACCCCGGTTCCATATTCATTGTCAAATGTTGTCCAACTGAAACTCGGATAAATGATGGTTTGTGCCGATGTTTTACGCCCTGATGGCGCTCCTCTTTGCGGCATATACGAAACATCTATTGCATAACTGAAACCATAATCGTCATTAAGCATATTTTTGAAATCAGCATATTCTTTACCCAACTCGCTAAAAGTAAAATTATGTCTTTCGTTTGCCGCAGCAGCTCTTTTAACTGCGCTTCTTGATGCTTCAGCATTTTGAGCAACAACAACCATCATCATTGCCAAAATAAATCCCGTCTTTTTCATCTTACCCTCATTTTTCAATTAAACTCTACTCACATAAATGCTCTTTTTCCTCTCAAATACAAACACAACTTTAGTATAGAGCAACTTGAAATGCACTTTCCGATACATACTTTTCGGGCAGAAACAAAAATTTTATAAGGAGATAAAATATGACCGAAGGTGTTCGTTACCCTACTCTTGCTTTTCAAACCGGCGGCGCCGGACAAGCTGATGTTGGTATTCCGCCACAACCGTTTGAAACTTTTTGCTACGATTCTGCCCTGCTTCAGGCTAAGATTGAAAACTTTAACGTTATCCCCTACACCTCAGTATTGCCTAAAGAACTTTTCGGCAATATTGTCCCGGTTGATAAAGTTGTCGGACAATTTAAACATGGTGCCGTATTAGAGGTTATTATGGCAGGTAACGGTGCCAATCGCGATGAGCACAAAGCTATTGCCACCGGCGTTGGCATCTGTTGGGGAAAAGACTCAAACGGCAAACTCATCGGCGGCTGGGCAGCCGAATATGTTGAGTATTTTGACACCTACATTGACGACGACATCGCCAAAACCCATTGTGAAATGTGGCTAAACAAATCCCTCAATCACGAATTAGAAATCCGCGGTGTTGAAAAACATTCCGAATTTCAGCTATTCCATAACTACTTAAATATCACACAACAGTTTGGCTACTGCCTGACTTGCCTCGGCTTTCTAAATTTTGAGCATGCCAAACCTGCTCATGTAGATTAATTGGTTTTGATAATGATTTTTGAACTTTTCAAAAATTTTGAGAAACCAATTCCGAACGTGAGGCGAAACAATCAATCAAACGATTGCTTCGCCTCCTTTCGTTTTCAACATTTAATACAAGGATTTTACAATGACAGAAACAAACAAAAACAATACTGCATCTGACAACGGCAAAGGTCTCGGAGTACTCGCTCTTGCCGCGATCGTTGTCAGCTCGATGATTGGTGGCGGTATTTATTCACTTCCTCAAAACATGGCCGCCGGTGCCTCTGTCGGAGCCGTAATCTTATCTTGGATGATTACTGGTTTCGGGGTATTTTTCATTGCTAACACTTTTCGCATTCTTTCAACGGCTAAACCTGACCTAACCTCAGGTATCTATATGTACAGCCGTGAGGGTTTCGGTCCTTATGTAGGGTTCACTATCGGTTGGTCATATTGGCTTTGTCAAATATGCGGCAATGTCGGATACGCCGTAATCACCATGGACGCACTCAATTACTTTTTCCCGCCTTATTTTGCCGGAGGTAACAACATACCTTCAATCATCGGCGGTTCAATCTTAATCTGGGGATTTAACTTTTTGGTTTTGCGTGGCATGAAACAGGCTTCACTTATCAATACTATCGGTACCGTTGCCAAAATATTACCGCTTATTCTATTTATCATAATTACCATTTTCGCTTTTCATCTCGATCGTTTTGATATTAATTTTTGGGGTGAAAACACCCAATCTCTGGGAGGATTGAGCACACAAATAAAAAGCACCATGTTGGTAACCCTTTGGGCCTTCATCGGCATTGAAGGTGCTGTTGTACTCTCCAAACACGCCCAAAGCCCGAACAGTGTCGGTCGCGCCACCTGCCTTGGATTTTTAGGGTGTTTAATCATATACATTTTACTGTCAGTTTTGCCTTACGGCTACATGTCTCAAGCCGAATTGGCTGCCATTCCCAATCCTTCAACCGGTGGCATATTAGAAAAAATTGTTGGTCCTTGGGGAGCATGGTTAATGAATATCGGATTAGTAATTTCAGTTTTAACCAGCTGGTTGGCATGGACCATGATTACTGCCCAAGTTCCGCAGGCAGCCGCCGCAAACGGCACTTTTCCGAAACAATTTGCCATTGAAAACAAACATGGTGCTCCATCTGTTTCTTTGTGGATTACCAGTATACTAATGCAATTGTTTATTCTTATGGTATATTTTTCAAACAACGCATGGAACACCATGCTTAGTATTACCGGTGTTATGGTTTTGCCGGCATATTTTTCAAGCTGTGCTTATCTTTGGAAAATCTGTGAAGATGGCGAATACCCCTCAACCATATCTATCAAACGCTCTGTTGCCTTATTTTCAGCCATTATCGGCTCAATTTATGCCTTGTGGTTGATTTATGCCGCAGGTCTGAAATATCTTTTAATGGCCGTAATTTTTATGACATTAGGCATTCCTGTCTTCATCTGGGCGCGCCGACAATCAGCCCCGAAACAACACGCTTTTGGCGTTGGTGAAGGTGCTCTGGCAATACTTTTAATTGTTATATCATTATGGGCAATTTATGCCTTCGCACACCACTTAATCAGTTTGGGCTGATTTCACAAAACAAAAGGAGAAAACCGCCCGGTTTTCTCCTTAAAAAACTTCACAACCTAAAAGGTTGTCATTTCCAGCTCCCGTTTCAACTCCTTAGGCTCTCCCCACCCCTGTTCATAATAGAAAGTCGTCGCCAAGGTCGCCATCTCTTGCAATGTGATCATCATCGGGATTTCCTCCATAGCCTGCCAAGTATCCCGCATTTTCTTTTGATTTCGCAGTGCACTAAAAAGAGAACGACCATAGCCTTTTAACTGGCTTTCATAACTGTGGTAAGAGTCTAGTCTCCGCCTCATCTGTCGAAACAGAGGAACATCAACTTCCCAATGCAGCAACTGCAGTAACAAACAAAAATCAAGCTCCGTACTTGCATTTGCCTGCATTCGCATCCCCCAAACAAGTGATTTTCTGAATGCTTGAAGGAATTCCGTGTGATTTTTCATTTGCATAACCGGTTCAAAATAACGCAAGTTATACAGTCGGTGCTCATTCATAATATCTAAAAAAATAAAAAACTCGGCTCTCTTATATCATATTGACAAAAATTTGTCAATAAAAAAGGCAATACAGTCACACCTGCATTGCCTTCTTTTTTAGTCATTTTCTGATACCAGAGACATCGCTTTTGCGGCAAACTCGTCCGGAGTACCCAAATTCTTTCTCACAAACAACGAAATTGCGGCAGAATAAATGTCCTGCATCAACAAAGCTCCATCATGGCGTTTTTTAATTCCTTTCAAAACGGCTCGCTGGCGACAACTTGTCATCCATTTCCGCAAACCGCCGGTGCAATATGCACGCAAGCGTTCATCGCACTGCTTCCAGAGTTCAAATGTTTTCTCAACGCAACAAAGCATGTCGTCATCAGGCACAAATTTGATACGCCTGTTCATTGCAGAAAAACTACCTCCTACAATAGCGTGCACCACATAAGGACTTTCGCCAAAATCATCAATGGATTTTGTAACCGGCAAAATTTTGAATGCCTCAAAAAAATACATTTGTCGCACTTTTTCGATAAAGACCTTAACGTATTCCTCAGCATTTTCTATCAAGCGCAGTTCATCAAATCCATTAATTTTCAACTGACTAATGTGTACAAAAATTTCCATAAGCGCTAATTTATTAATAATACATATTTTATGTAAGAGTACACTTCAGGCATTTAACAGTCAATCAATTGTTTTTTTTATGTTGACTATTGCAAAAAAAATCCTTATTAAAATAGCAGTTGCCCTGATGGCGGAATTGGTAGACGCGCAAGTTTCAGGTACTTGTGACCGTTTTGGTCGTGGAAGTTCGAGTCTTCTTCAGGGCACCATAAAAAATCCCCTTTTTGGGGATATTTTTTATGATTATCCGGAAAAGACCGAACTTCCGGAGGGAAGTTTGACTACAAGCGAAAGCGAGACGGAAGTATCGCGGTCGGCGGCAGCCGATGAGCGCAGTGCCCTTGAGCATTGCGAGAGGTGGCTTCTTCAGGGCACCATAAAAATCCCCTTTTTGGGGATATTTTTATGGTTATTTCTCGTCATTGCGAGCAAATGCGAAACAATCCAGTAATGCTGGAACATAGTGATGGATTGCCACGTCGCTTAGCTCCTCGCAATGACGGGAAGGTGGCAAGGATTGCAACAAAAAACCGCCCCCTTACGAGCGCGGTTTTTTCAACTACATAAAAATTACATTTCAAGCAACTGCATCAGAACAGTTAAAAATCTGACCGTTCCAAGTCATGCTGACGATTTTCTTTGCAATTGTGCGCATGTAGCACAAGCTGATTTCATCACCAACCTTGGGAATTCCATTGCTCTTCTTCCAGTTGAAATGCATAATTCCACCGGTTTCATCACGAGCGGTCAGGTTCAGTTTGTCTTCTGAAACATTGTTCACCTTTTGAACAACAACCTTGATTTCCATACGTTTAAGTTTTGATAGTTAATAAATAATTGAACTGCAACAACTCTTATACAAAAAATTGCATTTTAAGTCAAGCCCGATGGCTATACGTTATAGTTTAGCCCCCAATCGCTATACCTTGCCGGATCATCGCCCCAATTTTCGCGCACTTTAACATACAAAAACAAATGGATTCTGCACTCTAACATCTCTTCCAGTTCATGACGAGCTTTTTCACCGATTTTTTTAATCATCTGCCCGCCCTGACCTACAATAATTTTTTTCTGTCCTTCTCTTTCAACATAAATTGTCATTTCCGCACGCACCGAATTGTCATCACGACGTTGCCATAATTCAGGCTCAACAGTCAAAGCATACGGAAGTTCCTGCTGCAACATCAAAAACAGTTTTTCCCTTACGACCTCTGCCGCAAGCAATTTAAGTGGCATGTCAGACATTTGTTCTTCAGGATAATACCACGGAGATTCAGGTAGGTTATCAGCCAAATATTTATACAATTCATCAATATTTTCTCTCGTAGTTGCCGAAATCATAAATGTCTCAACAAATTTCCCGGCCTCATTAATTTCCGCCGCTAACGGCAACAATTTATTTTTTGCAACCATGTCAATTTTGTTTAAAACCAACACCGTAGGTCGCACTTGCTGATTCAATTCTTTAACTATGGCTTTAGTCTCATCATCAAAACCACGTTTGGCGTCAACTACCAAAACCAAAATATCTCCGTCCTTTGCTCCGCCCCACGCCGATGCCACCATCGAACGATCAAGTCTTCTTTTGGGCTTAAAAATTCCCGGCGTATCTTGAAAAATTATCTGCGTATTTTCAAAAATGCCTATTCCCTTAATCGTTGTCCTGGTCGTCTGCGCCTTGGGACTGACAATCGAAACCTTTGAGCCGGCAAAATCATTGGTAATTGTTGATTTTCCGGCATTAGGAGCTCCAAGTAAAGTAACAAAACCGCAACGTGTCTTTATTTTGTCATTTTCTGCGACCATCTTGCTCTTCCAATTCACGTAAAAGTTTTTTTGCCGCATACTGTTCGGCGATTTTTTTATTATGCCCTTGTCCGACAGCCTCCCCGTGTTCCGTAATATAAACTTTCATAAAAAACTGCGGGTTATGTTCACTTCCCTCACGTTTGACCTCAACATAAATCGGCGTCTGCCAACCCTTTCCGTGCGCAAACTCCTGTAATGAAGTTTTGGCATCTTTCGGCGGTCTGGTATGAGTATTTATCAATCCGCTCCAATGTTTTTGCACAAATTCGATTGCCATCTCACTCCCGGCATCCAAAAAAATTGCACCGATAACCGCCTCGCCGACATCACACAAAACATTATCATTGTGCTGTATATCAACTCCCTCGGCACGGATATATTTATCTATTCCCATCTCAAGAACAACTTCCGCAACGGTTTCTTTGCACACCAAGGCCATAAAGCGTTGTGATAAACTTCCCTCCGGTTCGGTCGGAAACATTCTATACAGCAACCACGCGACCGAAACCCCCAGTACCCTGTCTCCCAAAAACTCAAGCCGCTCATAATTTTGCGCCAGGTTTCCGGTGATGCTCGTATGCGTAATTGCCTGCTCCAGCAGATGCTTATTATTGAAAGAATAGCCTAAAATTTGTTCTAATTTATCCATTGTTCCGTGCCATATTACGAAATTTTATTAAACAATCGTCTCCAACGAATCTTTTTGCCCCATGTCCACGGTTTAAGCCACGAGCCCTCATCTGGATCATACGAAAAGAATAATACTCTCGCCTTGCCGACCAAATTTTCAAACGGCACAAAGCCTACATGGATACGGCTGTCATCAGATCTGTCGCGGTTGTCGCCCATCACAAAATAACTGTTTTCGGGCACCGTAACCTCTTCAAAATTATCTTCACTTTCATTATCCGATACTTCCAAAATATCGTGTTTTACGCCATTGGGAAGAGTTTCATCATACTGATGAAAGCGTTCAGCATAACCAAAGTTATTTCTCAATACAAAATTTTCTTTTTCTTCTCTCGGTAACTCGACATCATTTATAAATAATCTTCCGTCTACTAGTTTAATTCTATCGCCAGGACGACCAATAATTCTTTTTATAAAATCTGTTCGATTATCTTGAGGATACTTAAATACAACAACATCACCGACCTGCGGTTCATCAGCCCAGATACGTCCTGACCACAGCGGCATGCTGAAAGGCAATGAATGTTTTGAATAACCATACGTATACTTGCTGACAAAAAGAAAATCACCAACATATAAATTAGGATACATTGAACCTGACGGAATTTTAAACGGCTCAAACAAAAAACTTCTGATTACCATCGCAATTAAAATCGCATAAATAACCGTTTTTATCGTCTCTGACCAACTTTCTTTTTCTTCCATAGTATCCTCTCTTATTTTTCAATAATTACAACCGCCTGCGCAAAAGGAAAGTCATCTGACAGGCTCATAAAAAATTTTTTACCTTCTAACTTGTGGGCAATCTCTTGCGCGCGACCGCTCACATTAAGAACAGGTTTGCCCAAATCATCATGCAAAACCTCAATCTCAGACATTTTAATACCATCAACAAACCCTGTTCCCAAAGCTTTCACAAAAGCCTCCTTAGCAGCAAAAAGCTTTGCAACATCTGCCACATACTGCTTTGAATTTTTAACCTTATCGAGTTCTTTTTTCTCCGATTCGCTGCATGCTCTATCGACAAAGCGTTCGCCATGTTTCTGCAAAGCTTCGGCAATCCGCTCGATATTGCATATATCACATCCCAAACCGACGATCATTTTGAGACTTTCCTTTTTTTGTTCATAAGTTTTACCAATCCATTTTTAACAATACAATAAGTAACAATCCACGCCACGATATAATAAGGAATGCACCCAACCAACATCGGAAAAAACACCGGCCATACATCACTGGCAAAACCTGAAAAATCAAAACTTATTATCGCATGCATTGATTTTTCAAAAACGTGCAGAAAAGACACATTCATTGTCCCGTCATATCCCAAAAACCAACGTCCGGTATAAAACACTGAAACCCAAATAATCGGAAAAGTCCACGGGTTACCCATGGCCGTCCCCAAGGCACTTGCCAACACATTCCCTCGGCACAAAAAAGCCGTTATCGCCGCCAGCACAAAATGTAACCCAACAAACGGTGTAAACGAAACCGCCACACCACAGGCCACACCGGCCGCTATTGCTCGAGGAGAATTCCCCAATCGGCTCAATCTTAACCCCAAGTATTTAACATACTTTTTCCAGCCGATAGTCGGCCATACATATGATTTAAGTCGTTGCAAAAAAGTCGGTTTTTGTTTTCTTTTAAACACTACCTATCCCCTAATTTGCTCGGGCAACATAGCTGACTGCCTTGCACGATTTCAAAGAAGCTATAATTTCATCCAATTGTTGAACGTTTTTAACATCTAAGTCCAACATAATTTCAAAATAGCTGACCGTTCTGTACACGATGTTAAGATTTGAAATATTTGTATTATGTCTTGCCATAATATTAGAAATTTCGCCCAAACTGCCCGGTTCATTAGACAACATAATCTTCAACCTTCCGATATATGTCTCGGCTTCATCCATCTTACCCCACGAAATATCCAACCACCGCTCCGGCTCTTTGGAATACTTTTCCAACACCTTACAATCAATTGTATGAACCGCCACACCTTTTCCCGTCGTTACAATTCCGACAATCCTGTCTCCCGGCAACGGATGGCAACAGCCGGCAAAATGCATAGCCATACCCGGAATCAGCCCCTCAATTTGTAAAGGATTTTGGTCTTTTTTCTTACTTTTTTTGAAGGTCGGAACCTTAATCGCTTGAACAACCTTTTCCAGCTTAGACTGTTTATAGGCAGGATAAACCGCCTTCATTACGTCCCAACCGGTAACTAATCCTTCGCCGACCTTGGCATATAAATCACTAATTGATTCGGCATCAAAATTAGGCAATACATTGACCAAATTCTTTTCCGAGAATTCCAGATTTTCACCTTTGAAGAGCTTCTCCAAAATTTCCTGCCCGAGCACAATAAACTGATCACGTTTATTGGCGCGCACATAACGTCTGATGGCAGCCTTCGCCTTTCCTGTAACCACAAAACGTTCCCATTCGGTTGACGGATGTTGCGCTTTTGAAGTTAACACCTCAACCTGATCACCGTTTTGCAATACAGTTCGCAACGGTCTTATTTCGCCGTTTATCTTGGCGCCTACACAAGTATCTCCGACCGACGAGTGAACAGCATACGCAAAATCAACCGGCGTAGAGTTAATCGGCAAACCAATCAAATCACCCTTGGGAGTAAAGCAAAACACCTGATCATTATACATCTCAAGCTTAGTGTTTTCCAAAAACTCTTCCGGATTTGAAGCCTGATCCAAAATTTCCAACAACTCTCTTATCCAGCGGAAATTCTTACCTTCTGCTTTTTGACCTTGCTTATAGGCCCAGTGTGCCGCCACGCCTTTCTCTGCAATTTCATGCATTTCATAGGTGCGAATTTGAATTTCAATTCTCGTATTTTCCGGACCAATTACGCCGGTATGCAATGAACGATACCCGTTCGGCTTTGGTGTCGAAATATAATCCTTAAAACGACGCGGCACCATATGATATTTGCTATGCACAATACCTAATGCCTGATAACAGGTAGCAATATCCTCCACACAAATTCGAAAAGCCATAATGTCCGACAATTGCTCGAAAGATGCATTTTTCTGCTGCATTTTACGCCAAATGGAATACGGTGTTTTTTCGCGCCCAGTAACCACACACTTAACCCCGTTTTCTTCCATATCTTTTTTCAATGTCTCGATAATCTTCGGAACTATATCGCTGCCTTTTTCCCGCAAAAAATTCAAACGTGCCACAATTGAATCATGTGCATCCTTGTAAAGCTCGCTGAAAGCCAATTCTTCCAGCTCACTCTTAACTTCCTGCATACCTATACGCTCTGCCAATGGCGCATATATATCAAGCGTTTCACGGGCAATTCTGGTCCTTTTTTCCGGTTTCAAAAAATGCAGAGTTCGCATATTATGCAATCTGTCAGCCAACTTTATCAGCAAAACACGAATGTCTTCCGACATTGCCAACAAAAGCTTACGAAAATTCTCTGCTTGTTTGGTGTACACCGATTTTTGCTCAATCATTGCCAACTTGGTCAACCCGTCAACCAAGGCTGCGACCTGATCTCCGAACAGTGAACGAACCTCTTCTATTGTCGTATCTGTATCTTCAACGGTATCATGAAGCAACCCGGCAATAACTGAGTTACAATCGAGCTTGAACTTAGTCAGAATACCGGCAACTTCAACCGGATGCGAATAATATGGATCACCCGACGCACGCAATTGCGCGCCGTGCTTTTTCATGGCAAATACATATGCCCGGTTAAGCGCATCTTCATCTGCGTCCGGGTCGTATGATTTTACCAACTCCACTAATTCATATTGTCTTAACATCCGGTTCAATTACCTTTTTTCTAACTATTCCTCGTCAAAATCATCAAAGTCTTCACCGCCGACTTCAACTCCGTCATCAAAACCTAAATCACTGTCTTCATCACCGAGGTCTGCATCTTCGACATCGCCTTCCATCGCAGCATCAAAATCAATATCGTCATCACTGCTATGAACCTGCATATTGTCGGAAACTTCATTATCCAACAACAATCCCGAAAATTGTTCATCCAATTCGGACAACTCTTTTTCAGCAGCCATAATTTCCATTTCTTCTTCTTCAGGTTCTTCGACTTCAACATATTTCTGCAGCCCCATAACCAAAGACTTTTGCAACTCTTCGATATTAACCTTTTCCTCTGCTATTTCACGCAAAGCCACAACCGGATTTTTGTCATTATCGCGTTCCACCGCAATCGGTGCACCTGACGAAATATCCTTTGCACGCTGAGTTGAAATCATCACTAAATCATAACGATTGGGAATTTTATCAATACAATCTTCTACTGTTACTCTTGCCATTTTTTTACCTTTTCTGGTTGTTAAAACATTTTGGTCGTTACTATATTGCACATTTTTATTTTCGGCAAGAAAAACCGTACTTTTTAAATCCCAACCAATTGTTTTTACTTCAAATAAATTGTCTGAGCACCGATTCGCTGATGGCTCTTTTTTAAGCTTTCTTCTATCGCCTTATAATTTTTCTTAACCTCCAACACGTTTTCCAACGGTGCCGTATACATTTCAACAACACTCTGCATTGTTGCTGCAATCAGTTGTCCATACTTATAGTCATACGAATTCAATGTGTCCTCAAACACGTTTTTCTTATATAATTTTACCCCACGAGCTTCTATCTGTGTCATATTTAGCACTCGATAAGCCTTTATGGTCTTCTCACACGTATACGCCCATTCTTTTTCATTAAATCCCTGCTTGGAAACAATAACTCTGAATTCGTTTTCCAATCCGGCAAGACGAACTTTTTGTACCAATCTCGCGCATGGATTAACCAAATCTTTGATTCCGGCCAACCCTGGTCCTTTATCATTTGCCTTTTCCCAGGCTTCTAATAAATTACCGGCCTCAATCAATTTTAATTCGACCATCAAATTATCGCCAAAATCGTTAAGCTCGTCCAAAGTTCCGACAAATGCTTCAATATCGGGGGTAGTCAGTACTGAATTCTCAGTAGGATTTATGGTTCTCAAACTTTTTTCGACCTTGCTTTCAACTACTGCACCAGGAGCAAAATCCTCCGGGCGAATAATCCGGGCTATATCATTAAGCAATTTTAGCCGATATTTATTAACCGGCTCCGGCAACTTTTGTGGGATTTGAACTTCTTCATGGTTAGCATTTTCTGACCAAGCCTCTGGCATAAGCAAGAAATAAAACACCGGAGACAACATTTCCAAATTTTCTATATCTGCAACCTGAGGAGCAATTCTGGTCGGAAACTTGTTTTTTGTTTCTTTAATCCCCGGCATATTCAATATTTTTTCCGGAATTCCCGGTACCGTATGCAAATATGGTCCTATATAAGGATACATTTTTGGATCCATATTTTTAATCATTGCGTACAACTCGTCTTCACCTTCCCATTTCAGCCTTCTGTCGCGACTGCCATAACGACGAATTGTTTGCGCAAACTCTTTATCAAATTTATTACCGATTCGCCAATAATATTTATACTTTCTGTCATATACCGGCGCCGGACGAAACTGTTCCCTCAACTCTGCAATCGGTGGCAATTCCTCATCCAAATCAACCTTAAATTTAGGAGCAAAGTCGGATGGAGCAATCGCTTGTGCACCTACACAACCGACCATCATTGACATCAACACTTCAAAAAACAGCTTTTTTTTCATAAAATCACTCCGTTTACCCACAAACATATAATAATTTCTTTAACAAAAAGTAACATTTAAATAATTTTCTAGACTCGCGCGAAATATTGTTTTAATATCAACTTGTTCAAAACATTTAAGGAGAATGGCTATGGCTTGGACAGAAAAGATGGTTGAAGACTTGAGAATTATGTGGAAACAAGGGCTTACCACCGGCGAAATCGGCAAACGTTTGGGTGTTTCCAAGAACTCTATTGTCGGAAAGGTTCACCGCTTGCAACTTGATGCACGCCCATCCCCAATTAAGAAGAAAACAGATAATGCTGAAACTGTTAAACCTGCTGCGGCTGAAAAAAAAACTAAACTGAAAACCGAAAAGCCCGCCGAAAAAAAGGTTGAAAAAGCAACTCCTAAGGTTGTAAAAGCCCCGGAGAAGAAAGTTGTTGCGTCTCCTGAAAAAAAGAGCAAACCTATAACTGAAACACCTAAAGCTCCACAGGAAAAAAAGCAATCAACTCCCAAAATTCCGGAACATATTTTTACGCCTAAGCCTGTTCAGCCTACCAAAACATATAACGGCAACGCCAAACTCACCGATCTTGACAATCACACTTGTCGTTGGCCTTTAGGCGACCCTAAAGACGAAAACTTCCATTTCTGCGGGCGCAGAGTAAAAGTCGGACAAACTTATTGTGAAGAGCATGCCGCTCTCGCGTATGTCAAGCCAAGCAACAAAAAATAGTCATGCATTAATACAAAAAAATCCCGGCACCGGGATTTTTTTGTATCTTATTCTGCTTATTTTCTCCAAAAACTGCGTGTAAATACAACCAAAACTGTTAAAATTTCTAATCGTCCCAACAACATGGCAAACGCCAACACATATTTTACAAAAGGAGAAAACATTACAAAATTTCCGCTCGGTCCGATTCCATCAGCCACCCCCGGTCCCACATTTGTAATGCAACCCATTACTGCCGCAAATGCCGTAAAAGCATCAACTCCGCACAATGTCAGCAACAAAATCAAAAATGCCGCCACCAAGAAAAACAAAGTTGTAAAAATCAGCACTGATACAACAACCTCATTCCCCAATACAAACTGTTTTATCTTTAAAGGCACCATTCTTCGCGGTGCAACCGCCAAAGCCAATGTTTGACGCAAAAATGCCGTAATTACTTGCCAACGAAAAATCTTGATTGAACCCGTCGTAGACCCCGAACAGCCACCGATCAGCCCGATTATCGTAAACGCAGCTACGGCAAATGCTCCCCACGACAAATAATCAGTAGAAGAAAGACCGGTTGTTGTCATAATTGACACAACATTAAAAGCCGCATATCTGAACGCTTGAAGAATATCATCGATTTTACCGCTCAACCGCAACCATAATGTCATTACCAAAACCGATATAAACACTATCTTTAGAAATGCCAAAACCTGCACTGTTCGCAAAGAGTGTTTAAATTTATTTTGTACCAGCATTACAAAAAACGTCATTGGCAAAGCCGATAACAACATAAAAAATATGATTATTGTCTCAATCAGCGGACTGTTATAATACCCTATTGAGGAGTTTTTGGTTGAAAAACCGGCCGTGGCCACTGTCGAAAACCCATGATTTACCGCATCAAACATATTCATACCGGCAAAATACAGGCATGTAATACAGCACAACAGGAAAAACACATAAACAAAAATAATCCTTTTAGCAATATACCTGAATTTGGGCATAAATTTATCATTAATATCCGAGTTCTCGCGTTGGAAAATTTGCATACCGCCAATGCCCAAAAACGGCAACAATGCTGATGCAAAAACCACAACCCCGATACCTCCTATCATATTTAACACTGAACGCCACAACAAAATAGGCTTAGGCAGACTTTCAACATCGGAAAATATTGTTGCACCGGTTCCGGTAATTCCAGATATTGCTTCAAAAAAAGCATCATGAAAACTTGAAACACATCCATACAACATAAACGGCAATGTAGCCAAAACACCTATACTGAACCAGCTTGTGGTTGTCAGCAAATATCCTTGTCGCATACTGATACTGTTAGTTGATGTCCTGTTTGATAAAAACAAAGACAACCCGATAAACAGCGTAAACAAAGCAGAATTCAAAAACAGCGACCAACTGGTGGCATTCACATACATATCATATCCGGCAACCGCAAACATTGCGCATCCGATAACGCTTATAAAATAACCGTTTATCATCAAAACAAGTTGCCACATACCAATACTCCTTTAATTAGCGAGCCGCAACTCTTTCGGAAAAACCACGTTCAACCAACAAAGCATTAATTTCGACATCCCCGACATAACAAATTGCGGTAGCCGTCTTATCGCTCTTCGTATAAGCTACAATTTTGCAAAACACTTCTTCATCTTGCACTAAATTCTTCAAGAACACTTTTCCCTTAACCCCTCTTTCGGTACGGGGATTTGAATATATGCCATACAAAAACACATACGTATCATCTATTGACAAATCATTCACATCATAAACTTTCGCTGTACCGCTTATCTCTACGGGAGTTGCCAAATAATCCAAATTTGAATATTCTCCGTAATGTTTTGCATAATTAAAAGCTTCCGGTTTTTCTATCTGCCCAACAGTTGCTTCAACCGTTGATCCTTTATAAACCTCCGGCAGCTTAGTCTCCTGCACAACTGATGTCTCCGCTGGCTCTTCAACAACAACATCACGCTGAACATCCCTTATATCAACTACATCACTTGCTGATTCTTTCAAAACATCAACTCTTTGCGGATCTTGCCCCGAAGCCGCGGCAAACATCTGGCGTCTGACTTCTCTTTGTGTCGGTTGATAAGCATTATCAACCAGTTTATCTGTCCCTTTATTTCCGTGTGCAACTATCACTTGCTCACGAACACCTTTAAACAAATCAACGTACCAACCGTAAACATCTTTGGGAGCAACGCCGTAAAGTGTCGGAATAATATAAGCTATCACGCACAGTGCCAACACAAAAAACAAAAAGCGTAATGGTCTGCGAAAAGGATAGGTAAAAAACATCACTATTTTGTGTATCAAGCCCGGCAACCCGGAAATATGTGTAACATCATCATTTTTATTTTTTCTCGTCAATGCCATAATATTTTCCTCCACCTTTTCTTATATATTAATCCTTATTGCTCTTCAGCAAAAAATCCGGCAATGTATCTAACGCTGAAGCACCGGCCGCTCCTTTATGTCCACCTCCGCCAAATTTCGCTGCCAATTTGGAAACATCAACGTTTTCTTTGGCCGAATAAAAGGATAAATTCCATTTTCTGTTTTTATTCATATAAAAGTTAATCATCACATCATATTCATCGCGATTCGGCAAAGAATCATAAAATGACGAATATCCCTGTGCCATATTTCCGCATATGCATTTCAGCCCGTCGACTTTTGCCTCAAATGACATTCCTCTGACCAAACGATAATTGCGCACATTTATCCATTCCAAAATTCGTTTTCCTTCTTCGACCATCTTATCAATGTCAAAATCCCCGAACAACAAATCTTGCCAAATCTTATCATCTGGGCTATTTACCCCCATTGATTGCATTGCATACTCAAACGGTCGCACCCGAGAATCACGTAAATCGAACAAATCATTTTTTGCCAACAACTGCACACCCAAAGGTACCGGTTTCTCAGGGTAAAAATATTGCCAACAAAGCTCGATTGCTGCCTGTCCGACTTTTCTCAGCCCCTTAATCGGATTTTTACCTTGTGCAATCGCATTATCATATTCTTCAATAACTGATGCATGATGATCTATCCATGTAAAATCTTTGGTCGCGCTCAACTCAAACATAAAATCAAGGGGCAAGGCAAAATCACACACAAATATTTTATCGTGTTTTGCAATTTCATCATAAGGTATTTCCATATCATGATTAAGACCCAACAACTTAATTTCCTGATATACACTTTTAACAATAGCGCCCGAGCCTTTTCCGTCATGATCTGCAATATGATAAATACAAAGCATATTTCGTCCCCCTAGTCTACGTTTATCAACATATTATCATATGCCGGCTCAACATTTTCAGGCGTAATCGCTTTTATGACATCATAATCACACTCTGCCGCCATATGATTAATTATTGTCTTTTTACACCCCAAACGTTTAATATCTTGTAAAATTTCATTTAAACCTGCATGAAATTCCGATCCGTTTGTTGTCGTCATTGGAAAAATTGCCAACTTAACATCTTTATTTATAAAGTCAAAAGCCCTATCTTCCAATTTGCGATAATCAGCGACATAAACTACTTCTCCGTCATTAAAGATATATCCTGTCGACGGTACCGCGTGTCCCAACAACCTTATCGGAACAATTTTCAAATCATCTATATAAAAAGGTTCATAATATTTAACAACATTAGCCACCAAACTTGGTTGCATTGAAACATTATTTGCCCGCTGCGGTGTAGCAACCAAATAGGGAAAACGTTGTTTAATCACTTGCACGGTATCATCACTTCCATACACATCAAGACTGCCGTGATTTATTCTGTTAATTTCGCGCAAATCATCAATACCATGCAAATGATCTGCATGAGAATGCGTATACAAAACCGCATTAAGCGAGGTTATCCCGTTTTGCAACATCTGCCCTCTCAAATCGGGCGATGTATCAATCAACAATTTAACGTTGTTATATTCCACATAAGTTGTCGTACGGGTGCGAAAGTTGCGAGGATTTTCAGGATTGCAATTTCCCCACCCCATGGCTATTGCCGGCACTCCCGGAGCGGCCCCGCTTCCTAAAATAATTATTTTATACATTAATAATTATACCTCCCCTTATCACTCGCTTTTCTAAACAATTTATAAAAATTATGTGATGTAATTTCTGCCATTTCATCATATGAGATATTTTTAATCTGTGACAATTTCTCTGCTACATATTTAACATTTGCCGGTTCATTGCGATGTCCGCGCAGTGGTATTGGCGCCAAAAACGGTGAGTCAGTCTCAACTAACAATCGATCTGTTGGTATTGTTGCAAAAATATCACGCAAATCACCACTTTTATTAAAAGTTATAATCCCTGATGCCGAAATATAAAAACCTATCGATAATGCAAAATCTGCAAGTTCTTTTGATGACGAAAAGCAATGGATTTCACCGGCAAAGGTTTTTTGCTTATACATTTCATCCAAAATTGAAATTGTATCTTCATCAGCCTCACGTGTATGGATAATCAACGGCAACCCGGTCTCTTGCGCAGCTTTAATATGCTCTCGAAACAGCCTTATTTGGCTGTCTTTGCCGCTGTAATCATAATAATAATCCAAACCGCATTCGCCGATTCCCACTACTTTTTTATGCTGTGTCTTGGCTATTAAATCCTCTGCCGTAACCGCAGTATATTCGTCAGCATTATGCGGATGCACACCAACAGCCGTGTAAATAAACGGATATTTATTTGACAGTTTCAACTGGTTTTCAAAATCTTCAAGACCGTTTCCGGCATTAAGAGCTGCAGTAACCCCGCAATCTTTCATACGTTGAATAATTTCCTCGATATCATCTTCAAAATCATTAAAATCAATATGACAATGACTATCTACTAACATTTTTTACCTCAACTTATTTTACACAATTGGCTTACCACATTTATCAGTGCCTGCCTTTTATCAATATTAATACTATCAATCAACCTAAAGCATTTGACCGCATTTTCCCAAACTTTTGCCATTTCTTCCACATCTCGACAATTAACAATATTATCCGAACAAAACTTCAGAATCAGCTCCTGAGCCAAAGCAAAACTGTCTTCCGTAGCCGTTGCCTCATTAACCCAATCCAACAAATCCGCAAGTTTAAACTTAATCCCGGAAAACACAATCTTTTGCAAACCGTCGTATATACTTAAGGCATCACCATCTGCATAAGCCAACGCCTTACCGATACTACCTGATGCAATATGAGCAATACCCTTAATTTCTTTTTCTTCCAAATCCGGACGATACCGGCGCAACAAGCATATCAGATTATTTTCATCAAGCGGGCGCAAAACCAATTTTGAACAACGCGACTTAATTGTCGGCAACAATTTTCCGACATTATGGCTTATTAACATTATCACGCTTTTTGACGGCGGTTCCTCTAGAATCTTCAACAACGCATTTGCCGCTGCAGCATTCATATCATCAATACTATCTACAATCACAACCCGCCAACCGTCCTGCGACGATTTTTTAGCCATAAAATCATTGATTGTACGTACATCATCAATTCGTATGAATGCGGATTTTTTAAGGTGCTGCAACTCACTTTCGCTCATTGCTTCGCCATCTTTTATTGCCTTCAAAACCTTTTTGCGGTCTGTTTCTATATAATCGCGCTCAATAATTTTCAAATCAGGGTGCGAGTTACTGCTTATCAAGCGATTAGATGGACTATCGGGACTTGTATTCAAACTTTTTGAACTGCGATTCGGATCAAGCAGAAAACGGGCAAATTTATAAGCAAACGTAGCCTTTCCTATCCCTCTTTCACCTGAAATCAACCACGAATTATGCAATGTATGATTATTGTAACTGTCTAAAACAACCTTTTCTGCCTCCTCTTGTCCCAACAGAAAAAAATTATTTTGTGGAGTTACAACCTCATCGCCCGACATCAAAACAACCTTTCTTCAACCAACTTTACAATCTCATCATGCAACTGTTCTATCGTTTTATTGGCGTCAACCACCGCATACCTGTCAGCAGTCTTTGCAATTTCCAAAAAACCTTGGCGTAAGTTATGATGAAAATCCATCTCACGGCTTTCATGCCTTGTTTCTTGCACTGCGCTCACATTGTTACGAGCCATTGAGCGAGCCAGTCCGATTTCCGGATCAATATCCAAAATAACCGTCAAATCAGGATAAAAATCACCGACAGTCATCTTGTACAACTCATCAAGCATCTGCTTAGGCACTCTCTTGTTGTATCCGTAATATTGATACGCCATTGTTGAGTCGGCAAAACGATCACTGATTACCCAACAGCCTCTCGCCAAAGCCGGCAAAACCTTTTGTTGCATATGAATTCTTCTGTCTGCATAATACAACAAAGCTTCCGCCACGGCATCAAACTTATCTTTATCGCCGGTGCAAAGCATTGCACGCAACTCCTGACCGATTGGAGTTCCGCCGGGCTCTTTAGTCAACACGACTTCCACCCCTTTACCTTTGAGATAATCTGACAACAGCTTTATTTGCGTGGTTTTGCCAGTCCCTTCACCGCCCTCAAAGGTAATAAAATGCCCGGACATCTTTACTCTCCAAACAACGCATACATAATATTGCTTTTAATTCTTCCGAAAAATCCTAACTTGGCAACCGCATGATCTGCGTACAACGGTATCATTTTCGGCTCATGCCCATCAATCTCCAACTTAACTTCACCGAGTTTCTGTCCTTGTTCAATCGGAGCCTTAATCGGTTTTTTGTAAATTGCCGTCATCTTAGCACTTTTAGCTTGAGCCTTCGGTAGCGTTACAACAACATCTTCACCGGCAACTAAATCAATATTTTTCTCAACTCCCATATAAACCGGCACGGAAATTACTCTCTCATATTGCTTAAAAGCTTTATAGTTATCAAACTCACGGAATGCCCAATTCATCATTTTTTCAGCCTCTTCCGAGCGTTCTTTATTCGAACTCATACCGCTCATTACGCTGATAATACGGCGATCTCCTCTTTTTGCCGATGCTGTCAGACAAAAACCGGCTTCATCGGTATGCCCTGTTTTCAAACCGTCAGCTTCAGGCATGCTGTACAACAGAGGATTGCGATTCCCCTGCACAATATTATGGTATGTAAAGGTCTTTTGCGAAAAAATCGGATAGAACTCTGGAAAATCATGAATAATTGCTCTTGCTAATTTAGCTAAATCTTCAACAGACATTTTATGGTCAGGAGATGGCAAGCCTGTGGAATTTTCAAAATGAGAATTTTTCAATCCCATTTCTTCAGCTTTTTTATTCATCAACTCTGCAAAATCATCTTCCGAACCGGCCATATTCTCGGCAACAACAATACACGCATCGTTACCGGACTGAATCAAAATACCCTTAATCAAGTCTTCTACCGTAACCGATGATCCCAACGGCAAAAACATTGTTGAACCGCCACTCGCTGATCCGCCTTTTCGCCAAGCATTTTCACTTACTGTAAAAGTATCTTCCAAAGACAAACCGCCACTCTTAATTTTTTCAAACAACAGATAAACAGTCATCAATTTACTCATTGAAGCCGGAGCCACCGGAACATATGCATCTTTTTCATATAGATACTCTCCGGTATCATAGTCCATAATCAACACGTTCTTAGCCTTGGTTTCAATAGCATTTGCCGAAGCTGACAGTGATGCAGCCACAGCCAATACTGATAACAATGTATTAAATCTCATTTTTTACCTCTAGTTTTCAACAATATGAGCGGTTTGTATTCCAAAATCTCTGATTCTTGACAGCATATCAACTGCTTGCGACTGACTTGTATAAGGCCCCACTCTCACCCTATAAAACATTTGTCCGTTAACTTTTGCTACCGACACACCGGTCTTTCCGAATGAACTCAACCTTTGTTTCAACGATTCGGCAGCATCAACATCTGTGAAAGCACCGGCCTGAACAAAAAAACCGCCCTCACCGACAACCTCATCTTGCGTCAACAAAGAATTATCATTCGGCTCATAATCATAGTTCGGACTAAGCTTGTCATACGAGGCGGCGACAGCAGCACCTTCAAGCGGCTCCATCCTTGCTACTTCAATTTTTGGTGCCGGGGCTGGTGTAACATCTTCATACATCGGACTTCCGGTCAAAGCTGCTTTCAGATTTTTACTTTCTTTTTCAAGCACTTCCACCCTTACTTTAGCGGTTCCCTGCTCCAAAAATCCTAACAATTGGGCAACTTTTTTGGAAACATCAATAATACGATTACGTGCATACGGACCGCGATCATTAACTCTGACGACCAAAGAGCGTCCGTTTTCCAAATTTGTTACTCTGACAATTGACGGCAAAGGCAGAGTACGATGTGCCGCCGTCAAAGCGTTCATATCATATTTTTCACCGTTAGCCGTACGCTTCGAGTGAAAATCCGGTCCGTACCACGAAGAAATTCCCTCTTCTTTATAGTTATAATCCTCCTTCGGGTAGTACCAACGACCCAAAATTTTGTACGGATTACCCACTTTGTAAACGCCACCCTGATTTAAAATGGCAGCTGCCTGTTTTTGCGGCGGATCAGTAATATCCGGTGAAGAACTCCCACATGCAACAACCGTTGCAATAACCCCGGATAAAGCCAAAAATCGTAATATTTCAGATAGTTTCATCTTTTCACCTATTCAAATTCGAACTTATATTATAATAGTTTTTCCGGCTCGTAAAGGCATAGTACAAAGATATGCAGTAAAAAATCTTTATTGCCAAATAATTTTATAGTGATACGATTTAGCCGATTAACTTTTTTTGAGAGGACAATTTCATGACTAAAAAGAGTACATATTTTTCAATTTTAGTGGCTGCCGTCATTATTGCCGTTGCCGGCGTATTACTAAACATTAGACCTATTGTACAGGTGCTTGACACCATGCGTGATATGGTTAACGAGTGGCCTATTTGGGTTTTGGCGGTAGTTTGCGGCATTGTATTTACAAAATCAAAACACTACTGGCTCAGCATCCTGGCCTGTGCTGTAGTTGTTACTTTAGGCGCCCAAATTTATTTTTCAGGTTCAATGTCAAACCTTGACTTATATAGAGCTTGTGTAAGAGGATTTGGCTTCTTAGGCATTGTATTTATCGTAGACTACATTCGTTTTATCTTCAAAATATAATTTTTACAAAAAAACTCTTGACCTTTCGGTTGCTTTTGGTTACAAACAAAAAGCAACCGAAACAAGAATTGGCAGAGTGGTTTAATGTCAGCGTCTTGGAAGCGTAGCGAAGATCAGTAAGCACGATGACTTTTAAGTCCGAAGTGTCGCACCGCAAACCGTCGTCGGAACGAAGTTCCGAATATACATTGTGAATATAAATGGAGAGTTGGCAGAGTGGTTTAATGCAGCGGTCTTGAAAACCGTCGTGGGTAACTCCCACCTGGGGTTCGAATCCCTAACTCTCCGCCATTTAAAACAAAAAATCCTCCCTTGCGGAGGATTTTTTGTTTTAAATCTGAATTTACTATTAAAACTAAAATTATAAAAAATTTTTTTATTCTCCTATTGATTTTAATATAAGCAACTTCTTATATAATAATTGATAGCGCTATCATTGTGTTAATTTTTAAATCAAGGAGATTCTTTATGCCTGGAAAAAGCACATATAATCACAACTGTTCTGTAAAAGAATAGTTAAAAACTTTAGAGCCGCAACTAAACAAACTCCCGTTTCCAAAACAATAACAACTGGAAATAGAGTTCTAGATAGTATTTTACAGTCGCGTACACTGAACAAAGTGCCAAAAATCAAAAACATTGTAAAAAGTGCTAACTATGGACCGCAAATAGGTGCAAATATTGCTCGTGCACAAATAGCAGTTACCGAAAGCTGTAAAAAAGGTAATAAAAAATAAATAATTATATTGTAATTTGTAAATAAAAGGAGGTACTGAACGATGAAATTGTGGTCAAAAGAAGCCTTGGTATTGGGAGGAATATATAGCGTTTTCAACTCTCCTTTTGTTTATGGTGGTAATACCGTTATAGAGCATATATCAGCCCTTTTGTTTCTTATTTTTATAACTTGTGCAATTATGCTCTGCTTTAACAAAACACCAAAATTTATTTCCTACATTCTATATAAATATCCTAAAATATCCTATTATTTATCGGCATTTGGTTGGATACCATATTTTACCATTGTTGCCGTAATGATTTTATTTGTATCCTCACATTTCGTTGAATACAATGAAAATAATATAGAGCCATGGCTTCATGCAATGCATTATATTTTAGAACTTGGCATTCCTGTTTCTTTAATAGTTGCATATATTTGGCAAAAATCGACAAGAAAATAGCTCAGTTCCATAGATTGCCCCTTTCCGCCATTTAAAACAAAAGTCCTCCCTTGCGGAGAATTTTTTGTTTTAAAAAATTTTTAACTAACACTCGCTACACTAAAAAGTAATCATTACTTTTTAGGAGAAAAAACATGAGTCCTTTTTTAATCACGATTTTGGTCATTATCGCCGCTGTTGTTATGTACGTTATCGGTGCTTACAATCAAGGTATCAAACTTCGCAACTATGTGCGCGAGGCTTTTTCAACTATGGATGTATATTTAAAAAAACGCTGGGACCTGATTCCCAACCTGATTGAATCGGTCAAAGGCTACGTTGAGCACGAAAAAGGACTGCTAAATCAACTCACGGATTTAAGGAGCAAAAACTACTCTCAGATGTCTATGGGCGAAAAACTGCAGGCCAATATGCAACTTGGTGCCGTCGTTCCTCAACTTTTGGCTGTTGCCGAAAACTACCCCAACCTGCGTGCATCTGAAAATTTCAATACTTTGATGAACGACCTTTCCGCCGTTGAAGAAGACATTGCTAACGCTCGCAAATATTACAATGGCACTGTTCGTCAGCTCAATACTTTTACTGAAGTATTCCCGAGCAATATTATTTGCGGATTTTTCGGATTTAAACCTGAAAAACTCTTTGAAATTGCCGATTCTGAAAGACAAAACGTAAAGGTAAAATTCTAACTTGGACCTGACTATGCAAAGACTTATTCCGCTGATAGCTTTTGCATGGATGGTTGCAACCGCAACTGTCCATGCTGAGAACTTTGAAATTATGAACTATGATGTTGAGATTGACATCAATAAAGACAAATCAGCCTACATTACCGAAACTATTGATGTTAACTTTACCCACCCGTCGCATGGTATTTATCGTGAAATCCCTGCCAAAGGTGCTGAAATCTCTGATATTTATGTTTCTGAACATAACAGCAAATCACACACCGCTAACAGCATAAACATCAAAATCGGTGATCCAAATATTTATATATCTGGACCGCATCAGTACAAAATCCAGTATCGATACAGCTATTTTGACGGAAAAAATGAGTTTTATCATAATATTATCGGCACCGAATGGAAGACCAATATCAACAATGTAAATTTCAGAATACTCTTTCCTGAAGAAGTCTATTCTTCTCAGGTCGGACTATCTATCGGCAAACATGGAACCGCTGGTTTTGATGGTGGTGCTTTTTATAATGTCAACGGGCGCCTTGTTTACGGTTCCGTGCAAAGACGGCTTTCTCCATACGAGGGAGTAACCATAAGAGTCGAAGTGCCTGAAGGCTTTTTCAACCACAAAATATCTGCCACACGAAAATTTGCTGTACCCGGCATATTTTTGCTGACCATACTTGCCTTTATGATTTGGTTTATTCATGGAAAAGACGAACCTGTAACCCCGTTTGTCAATTTTTATCCCATACAAAATTTGGATGCCATTGAAAACGAACTCGCATATCAAGGCAAAGCCTCAACCAAGGGCATTGTTGCCCTTCTGATTGAGTTGGCAGAAAAAGGTCATATCAAAATTGAAACTCACGGCACAAGTTGGACTTTGCACAAACTTAAAGAACCAACCGAGCTAAATGATAACCAGCGTAATTTAATGAACGCTATATTTGACGGCGGTACAACCAAAGTTACGAAAAGCAAATTGGGAACATCGCGCTCTTTTTACAAAGAATGTCAAAATATTATTAAAGACGTCAATAAAAAACGTAAAAAAATATTTTATGCATCATCAATCAGTTTCCCGCTTCAGGCCGTTATGGGAATTTGCATAATCGGGCTTGTTCTGTTAACAGCTCTGTCAATTTTTGATTTCAGTCCGTTTCGGCTTGCCGAAAACTTTCCGCTTTTGCTATTTCCAACAATTGCCATTTTGGTACTGATTACGGGTTGTAAAAATTCTGCTCAATCCATATTTCTGTTCATTTGGGCCGCCGGTTTTGGCGGAATGCCTTTGCTTGAACTCATCAATCACGGATTTTCCGCAAATACCATGCCAACCACCATATTCGGTGCAACCTGCCTGGTTATTGCCGGCATCTGTGCTTACCAATTGCCCAAACGTAATCCTCGTGGACAAATGTTTCTTAACCACCTCGCAGGACTGAAAAAATTTATTGAAGTTGCCGAAAAACCGAAACTCCAACAACTTGTCGAAAAAGACCCCCAATATTTTTACAACATTTTACCGACAGCCTATATTCTCGGGGTTTCCGACAAATGGATTAAACAATTTGAAGACATTATGACAATCACCCCCGATTGGTATTCCGGTAGTCGTCTAAGCATTAATCGGTTTAATAGCTTCGCCGCAGACTTCAACAGTGTTTCTATTCCATCAACTGCAAACGGAGGAATTTCTCGCTCTTCCGGCGGAGGAGGACACTCCGGCGGTGGTGGCGGCGGCGGTGGCGGCGGCTCATGGTAATAAAAAAAGCCCGTTCTTCGGGCTTTTTTTGCTACACAACAGAATTCATGTTATGCCAATACAACACATTTTTCAAGCATTTTATTTACGTTTAATAAACTTTAAACGTTTGACTCTCTGATTTTGCCGTGCAACAATTCTGCTAACCACAGATTATTAAAAAATTATATAAACAATCAAAACATTACCATTATGAAAAACAAACAAGAAGAAAAAGAGCCACGCATGGCAACTGTCGGCATGATGAAAATGGCTTTCAGCCGTGACCCTGAGGTTACCGCTTTCGAGCGTGTATTCTGGTTTGGTCTCGGAGCCGTGATCTTTCCCTTTGAGCTTGTCAAAGTCGGACTTGAAGGTATCGGCGTAGAATTTGACAACGGCGATGGAAAAGATTTCAATCCCTATGACCACTGAAAACACTGCTTTAGTCAACGACTTTTTTAGACTGATTAACGCTTTTAACTTCAAAAAACACCTCGTTGATTAACGAGGTGTTTTTTGTTACTGGTTTTAAAAACTATATCTCAAACCTGCGGTAACCTCCCACAAATCATCAAGATATCTGGTACCTACATAATCATATCGTCCCATTATTCGAGCCGACAGATTATCGGTCATATTATACATTGCACCCAAGCCGAAACGATAGCCGACTTTGTTGGTGTCATTCGAAAAAGTACGATGTTTGGTTTTAACATTATATCCGCCCAAACCTACAGATCCCAACAAATCAAATGTTCCATCACAACCGAGCGGCAGATATCCCATCATATCCATGCCGTAACTAAAGAAACGATTTTTCAATTTTTCCGTTCCTTTAAACGAAGTGCGCTTAAATGCATATTGATAATAAAATTCAGGACCGAAATATTTCCACATTCTCACACCCATATTGCCGGCAATTGAGTTATAACTGCGCTGAGGTTTACGTACAACATCTTTATATCCGGCATACGAATAAATATAATCCATACCGACATAGGGCTTCAAATCATTATAATTCCAGTTCATAGCCTGGGCATTCATTGACAACATTGTCGCTGCACCGGCCAAAAGTAATATCTTTTTCATATTTAAACTCCATTTAATTAAACAGATTTTTTTAGATAGTCGTTCATAATGTATGTCGCATCATCACAAATTAAAGGGTGCAAATTAAAAAAAATATGATAAATTAAAACAAAAATGGAGAAAACAATGCTTTGCCCATCAACTGATTGTAACTTATGTCAGCGCCTTGCCGAGTTTCGCGACAACAACCGCCAAAAATTTCCGAACTATTTTAATGCTCCGGTTCCATCGTTTGGCGACATCAATGCACATTTTTTGGTTATAGGCATGGCTCCTGGATTAAATGGGGCCAATCAAACAGGTCGTCCTTTTACCAATGATTATGCCGGAGATATTTTATATCCAGCCCTCAAAAAATTCGGATTTGCTAACGGGAACTATGACAAACGTGCCGATGACGGATTTCAACTGCTTAATTGCCGCGTTACCAATGCTGTGCGTTGCGTTCCTCCTCAAAATAAAGTCATTGCCGATGAGACCAACAACTGCCGACAGTTTCTTGAGAGCGAAATTGCCTCCATGCCTAATTTGAAAATAATTTTAACTCTCGGCACTGTCGCACATAACGCTCTGCTTGCTGCTCTGGGATACAAAAAAAGCGCATTCAAATTTACTCACGGTGCCAAACATTTTTTGCCACAACACAATATTACACTTTTTAACTCCTACCACACTTCTCGATATAATATTAACACCGGGGTTCTCACTTCTGCAATGTTTGATCAAGTTATTGCTGACATCAGGGAGCAAATAAATGTCTTATGATAATATGCTCCAAAATGCCTTAAAACTTCATCAACAAGGCAATTTTGATGAGGCAGAAAAACTCTATCGCCAAATTTTACAAACCACCCCGAACCACCCGCAAGTCTTAAACTTACTCGGGTTAGTTGCTCAATCCAAAGGGCTCCATCAAGAAGCCGTGGACTGTTTTGAAAAGGCTCTTTTAAATGATAACAACAATTTTGAAACATACTTCAACCTGGGATGGTCTTTGTCTGCACTCAAAAAATATAATGAGGCCGTAGAAGCCTATAATAAAGTGCTGAAGCTTAAGCCCGATACCAAAGAAGCCTTTAACGCTCTCGGTGAAATATATGCCCTGATCAAACAACCGAAAAAAGCCGAAGAAATGTTCTCTCATGCACTTGAATTTTATCCGTCTTACATAGATGCCCGGAGCAACCTTGCCTATCTGCATAACGATATCAAAGAACTTGAAGACTTATGCAAAAAACACCCCGAGCACTCTGCCTCTGCTTACCAGTTGGCTTTGCTTTTCAAAGCAACCGGCAAACTTGACAAAGCCCTTGATTATGCTGTTAAGGCCGCACAAAATACCCCTATTGAAAATTATCAGCTGTTAGCCGGTGAACTGCACCTCGAAAACAAGCACCCGGAAAGTGCAAAAGTTTATTTTTGCGAGGCTTTACAACTAAACCCCAAATCTGTCCCCGCGCTGATTAATCTTGCCAATACCGAACCGGATATTAAAGCCGCCGAAAAAATGTACAAATTAGCGTTGGACATATCTCCTCAAGATTTTGATGCTCACCTCAACTATGCCGTACTCTTACACAACTGCAATCGTTTGGCTGAAGCTTTGGAAGAATACCGAAAAGCTGTCGTTATCAATCCAGATTCTCCACAGCTCTGCCATAATTTAGGCATTTTGCAACGTCAAACCGGCGAATTTGCCCAAGCACTCGGGTTATTTTTCAACTCGTTCAGTCTAACCCCGAACAATCCGCAATACGCCTTGGATATCGCCGAAACGCTGACTATTATGTATAGCACACAACCGCAACAGGCAGAGCGTGCCGCAAAACGTTGGCTTGAACAATACCCTGACAATGTTTTTGCACAAAGAATAAATGCCTCTTTCACAAACCTAAATACTGATACCGACAGTCTATACAGCCGACAACTGTTTGATGTCTTTGCTCCGACCTACGAGCAAACTATGAGCCGTATCAACTATCTTTTGCCTGAAATCATGTCGCAATTCATTGGTAACATAAATGGCACAATCATTGATCTCGGTTGCGGAACCGGACTTTTGGGCGAAAAAATCAAAAACACATATAATCATCTTATCGGTATCGACATCTCAGCACAAATGCTTCAAATAGCCAAAAACAAAAACATCTACGACAAGTTGGAACAAGCTGACATTATTGAATATTGCGACCACCTTACATCTGACAGTTTTATCACCGCCGCTGATGTAATGGGCTACATCGGAGACCCCGAAAAACTGTTTCGTAAAATTTACCCTCATCCGTTTGCTTTTTCAGTAGCCACTGACAATAAATGTAACGACCGCGTTCTTCTGCCCAATGGGCGCTATGTTTACAACAAACAATATATTCATGACATTCTCGTTCAATGCGGATACCAAAACATAGCATCAAAAGACTGTGTACTACGCACCGAAGACGGACAAAACGTCTTAGGAACAATTTTTTTAGCCAAAGGAAAAACCAATGAGTCATAAAACTGAAAACACCGGATTCGTCTGCCGGCATTGCGGTAAAGAAGTTCTTCCCTTAACTGATGGTAGTTACCGCAATCATTGTCCTTTTTGCCTATATTCTTTGCATGTTGACATAACTCCCGGTGATCGGGCCAGCAACTGCGGTGGCTTAATGGAACCGATAAAAATCATTTATAACTCCAAAAAAGGCTACCAAATTGTCCACCGTTGTCAAAAATGCGGTTTTGAACGCAATAATAAAATAAGTGAAGATGCACGCCAACCGGACGATATCAATATCATTACCGCTATTATGCGAAGTAATGTCGAACATCCTTGATATTACCCGTAAAATGCTTACATATTTTGCATATCAACATCGGAGGATTATATGACAACAGAACAAGCATTTGCCGCAAGACGCTCAATCTACTCTCTGAACTCCAAGCCGATTTTATCAAACAAACAAATAACCGACATCGTCAGCCATGCACTTAAATACGCCCCCAGTGCATTCAACTCTCAATCGGCACGCCTAGTCATTTTATACGAAAAATCATATCAAAAGCTTTGGGATATCACTTTACGCGCCCTAAGCAAAGTAACCCCGCCGGAAAAATTTCCGCAAACCGTAACCAAAATTAATTCTTTCAAACAAGGATTGGGAACAATTTTGTTTTTCGAAGACGAAAAAATAATTGATAAATTGCAAAAAAAATATCCTCTTTATGCGGAGAACTTTTCCAAATGGTCCGAACAAGGCAATGCCATGTTGCAATATATGATTTGGCTGGCTCTCTCTGAACATAAAATCGGAGCCTCATTACAACACTATAATCCGTTGATCGATGCTGAGGTTCATCATGCCTTTAAAATTTCAAAATCATGGCGACTGATTGCGCAAATGCCTTTCGGTGGAATATCTCATAAAGCCGAAGAGAAAAACTTTGTTCCATTATCCGAACGCCTTAAAATTTTTAATTGATAAAACACAAATTACATTGTAAAAAACATATTGTTTATACCAATTACAAAGGACTTTACATATGGAACAATCTTTATCGTTTTTATCACACCTGTCAAACACTGCGATGTGGTCAATTTTTGGTGTCGCTGTTGTTATCCTTTTAGCGTGGGATTTGTTCTTTCTTAATCGCAAAAACGAAGTTCCGGTTTTTTCTCATACTTTGCTACTATGTATAGTTTATATTGCCGCCGGATTATTGTTTGGTCTTTTCATAATGTATGAACACGGCACCGAAGACGGTATGCTCTTTTTTACCGGTTTTTTGGTTGAAAAAAGTCTGTCCCTTGACAACATTTTCATTATGTCGGTTGTTTTCACATCTCTCGGTATTCCCCGTATTTACCAACATCGTGTTTTGTTCTGGGGTATTCTCGGCGCCATTGTTATGCGTGCAATTTTGATTCTTGTCGGTGAAACTCTTATTGCCAATTTTCATTGGGTCCTTTATGTCTTTTCGGCATTCTTACTCTACACCGGTGTCAAAATGGTTTTACCCGAAAAAGAAGAAGGCAAATTTGAAGACTCAACCTTATACAAAACTCTCAGTCGTATTTTTCATGTTACAACTATCCACAGTGGTCATTTCTTCGTCAAAGAAAACGGCAAACACTATATCACCCCGCTGTTCTTTGCCCTACTGACCATTGAAATCATGGATGTTATTTTTGCCCTAGACAGTATTCCTGCCATTTTTTTGATTACTCAAGATATCTTCATTGTGTACACCAGTAACATTTTTGCCATATTAGGCTTACGTGCACTTTACTTCTTGCTTGAAGCTGCCGTTCACAAATTTTATTACCTCAAACCCGCATTATCCGTAATCATGATTTTTATCGGTATAAAAATCTTTTTACCGCATATCGGTTGGACAGTTACTCCGCTGCAATCATTATGCATTACTTTCAGCGTAATTTTTGTTGGCATTGCTGCCTCTCTCATGCGCAAAACGCCGCAAATCGAAGAATAATTTTTTAACTTGCACACGTAATTCAATAATGATATATTCCTTCGCAGAAATATATTATTATTAACCATTATTTGTATAACTAATTAAATTATGAACAAATTAAAATCCTACTCTAACGAGTTCGCCCTTATTGGGCTGTCTGTTTTGCTTATGGCAATTTACAGTGTGTTGTTGTACTTCATGCCGTACAGATGGATTTGGGGTGTTGGACTTATTGTCCTTTACATCGCCGAATTTTACATCTCGTATCGTCTCGTTCCCAAAACCGCAGACCAATCATCCTTGCAAGGTTACCGTCGATGGCGCATTTATCGCAGAACATGGTTATCTCTCATCTTTTTATTGATGATTCTGATACTTACCTGGGGGTTTGAGCTTGGTACTTGTCAATTCACATCTGAAAATCCCGGTCTTTTATGCATTGTAGGCATAATTATTGCAACCGCGTTTTTTGCTCTGTTCAGTATGCTATTCAACACTTCCAAGCATTCTGACGGTCATTACTGACAATTGCAAAGGCCATAACACACAAAAACAAACTGAAAAAACAGCGACTTCCAAAGAAGCCGCTGTTTTTATAAAATACATTCTATGCCGCATCTACCCGTTTAGCCGTTTTTTTACCTTTCTTCCTCCTCTTGGCAAAACGTTCATATGTTTCCTGCACCAAAGTGTAGAACATAGGAATAACAAACAATCCGCCCAATGTTCCGACCAACATTCCCCAAAATACAGGAATTCCAATTGCCTTACGACTTGCTGCTGCGGCACCTGTAGCCACAATCATTGGGAACACACCCAACACAAAAGCCGATGCCGTCATTAAAACCGCACGAAATCTCTCATTCAAACCACGTACTGCTGCATTTACGATCGTTGCTCCTTTGGCATGTTCATCACGAGCAAATTCAACAATCAAAATAGCATTTTTACTAGCCATACCAACCAACAAGATTATACCAAGCTGAGCATAAATACTTAATGCTTCACTACTGAAGAACAAGCCCAACATAGCCCCGCTGACCGCAACTGTCAAAGACATAATAACCGGCACCGGAATAACGAAACTCTCATACTGCGCAACCAAGAACAAATATGCAAATGTCAAAGACAACAACAGCAAAAATCCGATCTGCCCCGAGGTATGTTTTTCCTGATAACTCATGGTTGACCACTCAATATTAAAACCTTTCGGTAAACTGCTTACCAAGTTTTCTACCGCAACCATAGCTTGTCCAGTAGAACTTCCGGGTTTTTGAACCGCTGTAACCGACGCTGCCGGATACTGGTTATAGCGTTCAACAACACGCGGAGCCAAAACTTTGTGCAAATCAACTAGTCCGCGCATCGGCACCATACGCCCGAGATTATTTTGAACGTACAGTTCATTAATATTATCAATATTATCGCGGTACTTCCAGTCCGACTGCATCATAACCTTATTAACCTGTGTGCCTAAGTTTATATCATTGACATATGCAGAACCGAGATACGTCTCAAGAGTAGAAAAGATATTACCCATTGAAACTTTCATGCTCTCAGCTTTTTCTCTGTCAATATCAAGAAAGATATTTGGTGTTTTGGCGTTAAAGGTTGTATACGCATACGCGACCTGTGGCAATTGATTAACCTTTGCTAAAAAGCTTTGCAAAGCTGCATCAAGTTTTTGATAATCCATACTCTGGCGTGATTGCAGGCGAATATCCAAACCATTTGCCATACCCAGCCCCGGAATAGCCGGCATTTCAAAAAACTGAAACTGAGCCTCTGGAAATTGCAACGCCGCCGCTTGCAGTCTATGCATAATATTGGTTGAAAAGTCATGCAAACTCTTACGTTTTTCCCACGGCTTTAACACAATAAAAGACATTGCTACGTTTTCGCCGCGTCCTCCCATCAGAGAGAAACCGATTACATCAGAAACATTTTCTACGCCTTTCTCCTGACGAATAATTTTGTTAACTTTTGCTACCAAATCCCCGGTACGCGATTTTGCTGCACCCTCCGGCAATTGCAAACTCATGATAATAACACCTTGGTCTTCATCGGGAATAAACGAGGTTTGAGCTGTTTTAAACAAAATGCCGACCATCACACATAACAACACAAAAATCGCCAAAACCACACGACGCTTTTTTGCTATGATTGACACAACAACCGAATATACATGTATTGCATTCGCAATAAAGTTATTGATTTTAAACCAAAAACCAGACTTGCGTGGCTTAATTTTTTTAATCAGTAAAGCACATAGTGCCGGCGACAATGTCAGCGCATTCAAAAGTGAAAACATAATTGCAGTTGCAATTGTTACCGAAAACTGCTGATAAATTTTACCGACAATACCGTCCAAAAAACCCACCGGAACAAAAATTGCCAACAAAACACACGAAGTTGCTACCAACGCACCAGTAATTTCGCTCATTGCTTTCAACGTTGCCTCACGCGCCGTCATATTGCTGTGTTGCATCAAAAATACCACACGTTCAACCACCACAATCGCATCATCAACAACCGCACCGATAGCCAGCAACATCGCAAACAACGTAAACATATTTATGCTGTAGCCGAGTGCTAAAATGACCGCAAACGTTCCCAATATAGAAACCGGAATTGTCAAAGTCGGAATAAGTGTTGAATAAAAATCTTGTAAAAAGAAATAGCAAACACCGACAACCAATGCCAATGTCAACAGCAACGTAAACACAACCTCTTCAACCGACGCATGAATATATTTTGTTGAATCATATGCAACTGTATACGTCATGTCTTCCGGAAAAAACTGTGCCAATTCTTCCAAAACTTCTTTAACATTCTTCATTGTCTGCAAAGCATTTGCACCGGACGACAAATTGATTGCCAACGAAACGGCTCCGTTACCGTTAAATTGTCCGGAAATTGAATAATTTTCCTGTCCGAGCTCAATTTTTGCCACATCTTTCAAACGCACCAAACCACCGCTCTCTGCCGTGCGAACAATAATATTTTCAAACTGTTCAACTGTAGTCATACGCCCATTTGTTTGCAACGTATAAACCATTGGAGTTTTACTTTCCGTCGGTGCTGCCCCAACTTTACCCAATGCCGGTTGGTAGTTTTGTCCCGAAATTGCGCTGTAAATTTCGCCTGCATTAATTTGCAACGCCGCCATTTTATCGGCATTTAACCACACGCGCATACTGAGTTGTGCCGCATACACATCAACATTGCCGACACCGGGAACTTTGGCCAAAGCTCTCTGCACATTATTATAAACATAATCGGCAACTTGTTTTTCATCCATTGTTCCATTAGGCGATGAAAACACAAAAAATCCCAAAATATTTGTCGATTCGCGCTTAACTGACAGACCTTGTCTGGTTACCTCATCCGGCAGTTTCGGCGTGGCTTGTTGCACGCGGTTCTGGACCTTAACTTGCGCAATATCCGGATCGACACCGGTTTTAAAAGTAACAGTCAGCGTATAAGCGGAATCCTGCGAAGAAGAATTCATATATAGCATATCTTCCACACCGTTTACCTCATCTTCAAGCGGAATACCGACTGTTCGGGCAATAACATCAGCACTAGCCCCCGGATAAGTAGCATTTACCGTAATCTGTGGCGGTGTAACCTCCGGATATAACGCAATCGGCAGGTTAAACAGTGCCAAAATTCCGACCAATACTATAACAATTGAAATAACAAACGAAAAGCGGGGACGCTTAATGAAAAATGCTGAAAACATAACTATTCCCCTTATTTGCCATTATCAACATCAATCGGTTTAACCGGAGCATTGGCTCGAACTTTTTGCAGTCCTTGTACCACAACTCTGTCATTAACTTCCAAACCAGAAAGAACAATTTGCCAATCATCGATGACATCACCAAGCTTAATATACTTTTGCTCTGCTATGTAATCATCAGCATTTTCAACTTTTTTTACCGTCATAACATAAGTGCCGTTTGCATCTTCTGCCAAAGCCATCTGCGGCACCAACAAAGCCATTTTCTTTGAGGTAAAACGCATATAAATATCAACATAGTTACCGGGAACCAACAAACTGTCATTATTTTCCGCATCTAAAAAAACCGGTATTGTCGCTGTATCAACATTAACCTCGTTACCAAAAAATAAATTCTGTGCGGTCTGTGTTTGCACTTCACCATTCGGTAGCACTATATCAACAAACACATCTTGAGCATCATTAAGTTTTTCCATAAAGATTGAACGCTCTTTGTCTGTTACCGAAAAAGCAATACGAACCGGGTGTTCCTGCACAATACGTGCCAACCTTTGCGTATTTTGGCTGACCAAATTACCAACTGTTACTAGAGCTTTACTGATAACACCGTCAATCGGCGATTTAACCTCGGTATATTCCAAATTTAATTTTGCTAAATCCTCTGCCGCCTCAGCATTCTTGAGAGCACTTTCAGCAACTTCCAATTCTTTGTCGGAAATATATTTTTTGCTATGCAACGAACTCAAACGACGATAATCCGCCGCCAATTGTTTGCGCACAGCCTCTGCAGCCTTAAGATTATCTTTGTAACGGCGTTGTTCAATCACAAACAAAACATCGCCTTTTTTTACTTCTGCACCATTTTGAAACAAAATCTGCTCAATATATCCGGAAACTTGCGGAATAACATCAACACTATTGATTGCCTCAACTTGAGCAATATATTTCTTCTTAACTGAAACATCCTGTTGCTTCAATCTTTGAACCTGAACCGATGGAGTTTCCATCACCCAACCGCCTTCTTTCGGCGACATACGGTTATTAAGCCACCAACCGAATACAACCAAACATATTGCATAAAAAGTATTAAGATAAATTTTTCTGCTTTTAATTTTTTTTACTTTCATATTACACCTTCCTGTCTATAGGCAATCTGAACGAAAATAAAAAAACCCAAAACAAAAATCAAGTACAAAAATATTAATGTAACTTTTATAATGATATTTTTAATTCTGCGGCAACTTAACAACCACATAAACCTTTGCCCCTGAAGCCAAAGAATCCCGCATTACGATATACCTATCATCTCGACGAATATTCATAACTTTCATCAGGTTATCTGCACCTATCTTCATAAAATTTTCTGAAGATAGAGTTTCTTCCGCATATACATTGTGCCACTTTTTCATCCAACGTGAGATTGATTGTGCTGTTACACCCATAATATTTGCTATTTTTCGCATTGAAAAGCCCGAAGAATAAAGCATATTTGCCAACAGTTTCATATGCATCGGCTTACCCGCCGGCGCACTTTTGGTAAACTGATAACCGCAATTTTTACATTTATACCTTTGCCATCCAAATACTTTTCCATTTTTAACAATTTGTTTTGAACCGCATTTATGACATTTTTGCATTTTCCAATCTCCCAAAACACACCCATTACAGCATACATATCATTAAAAATGTTACACTACCTGTTAAAAAATACAACAAAAAAACACCGCAAAATGCGGTGCTTCAAAAAAAATGGTGGAGGTAATCGGGGCTCGCAGAGCAAAAACAGTCCTGTGAACTGTTTTTGCCGAGAGCTGTAGTTGTTGTGCGTAAGTTTAACCGAATAGGTCTAAACGAACATTACAACAAACTTGACCGAAGCGAAGTTGTCGAGCCTCAAGCGAGACCTACAGAGCAAGACGAACCTTGGTTCGATCCCGTAAAACAAAAAAAGCACCGCCTGTTATTAGACGATGCCTGAAATTGGTGGAGGTAATCGGGATCGAACCGACGACCTAATGATTGCGAACCATTCGCTCTCCCAACTGAGCTATACCCCCATTGACACTACGAGCTATACCCCAAAGTAACAAAACAATCAATCTTTTTCTTCAGTCTTCTGCTCAGCGACTTTTGCCAGCTCTTCCAAATCCTGCTCATCAATTTCTTCTGCCTCAAAACGATACGATTCGTTAAACCAATTTCCCAAATCAATATCAGCACATCGTTTTGAACAAAAGGGACGATACTTAGTATCCGTAAAAATCTTTTTACAGATTGGGCAATGGTGCGTTTTAATAACCTCGGTCATTCAAGCCCCTTTTTCAACTCTTCCTGTTCCCTGGCATGCATGGCATTCTTCGCTCATCAGCTCCGATAATGACGGACGTTTACGTACGCGCACAATCTCAACCAAACCTCCATGGCTCAAGCCTATAACACGGCTTTTTGTAAGATCCTCACTCAAGTCTTGTTCCAAAATCTCCAACAACGGCTTAATAAACCTAAATTCCGAATGTCCCGCAAAGTCTACAACAATTTTTCCGGCCAAATTGCGTAATCTTATTTGTCTTGCAATCTCATGTGCAGCTTCTTCATTCAAGCGGTTAAGTGCACCACCACCGTTATCATGCCCACTATCAACATCAATCGCCACACAAGCCCGAGTTTCTTCAATAGTAACTCGACCACCCGATTTCAAATTAATTGTTTTTTCCAAAGCCTCACCGATTATCTCATCAATTCCACAATCTTCAAACGGGCTGTTAACCACCTCAACGGCAATCTCACTGTCTTTCAAAGCCTCTTCCAAGTTTCGGCAATTTGTGATTATCTTTTTCAAGCTCGAATTTTTATAGTGATTAATATACTCAAATATTGTATCAGGCTTGCTGTAAAGCAGGGACGGAGCTTGCCCGTTACGAGCTTTAACTCTTATATTTTCAAAAGTATCGCGCAACTCTGCCATTTCATCAGTAACAGCCTTTATATCGGCATTTCCTGCAGCTGTGCGAATAACCCATCCTTCCTGACCGGTAATATTTCCCTTTACTGCTTCCAACAAATCCGAAACTTTTGCTTTATCCTCAATTTTGCTTGAAGCCTCGACATCCATTCTGTATGGACAATATACCAAATATGTTCCGACCAACTGGATTGAGCGCACCAAACGAGCATTTTTTTCGGCATGACGTTCTTGAGCAACTTGCACAACCACACTCTGCCCTTCGACCAATTTGCTCTCACTCAGTCCGTATTCTTCACCATTTAAAAAAGCTTCTTTTCCATCGCCTATATTTACAAAAAAGCCTTCTCTTTCCTGTGCCAATGTAACTTTCTTAGTAATCTTTCCCAAATATACATTTCCGCTTATTGCCTGATTTCCACTAACAATTTCAATATCACGGACAACACCGTCTTCCAACGTAGCAATCCCCGTTACCTGGCTGTTTTTATCATAAACGATAGTATCTATACTCATTTTATCCCCATTCCTTTTAACAAGTTTACGGTTTCAAACAGCGGCAAACCTACAATTCCGCTGTATGAACCGACGATTCGGCACACAAACGCCTCAAAACTTCCTTCAATTTTATAACCGCAGCAACCGACCCACTCATGACCGTTGACATAATCATCAATTTCCTGCTTGCTTAATTTTTTTGTAATCACTCGTGAGGTAACGCATTTCTGTCCTTTTTTACCATCACGTCTGATAACACAAACCGCACTTATAACTTTACACGCCCTGCCTGACAACAGCTGCATAACCTCACGTTGCTCATCATCATTGCGCGACTTGTGCAAAATTTTTTGCCCGACACAAACAACCGTATCGCCGGCCAAAATATTTTCTCCCGGATTATCTTGAGCAGATTTCAGAGCTTTTTCTAAAGCCATACGCTTAACATAGGCAACCGGTTTTTCGTACTGATGTACACTTTCATCAATATCTGCAGGAGCAATTTTTTTAGGTATAAAACCAACCTTTTCCAACAACGCTTTGCGCTGTGGAGAACCTGACGCCAATATAAAATCACTTGTCGTCATTCTGAAAAATTAGTCCTCGCTGTAAGTTTTTTCCATTCTTTCGTGGCGTTCTTGTGCTTCCAAACACAACGTAGCTACCGGACGTGCTTCCAAACGTTCAATTCCGATCGGCTCGCCGGTTTCTTCACAATACCCGTACTCACCGTCTTCAATACGCTTGAGAGCATCATTAATTTTCGAAATCAATTTACGAGCGCGATCTTTGGTCCTGAGGTCAAGGGCTTTGTCTGTTTCCAACGATGCACGATCAATATCATCCGGCTGGTTCAATCCACCCTGGCGTAAATCTTCCAATGTATCTTCCGATTGACTAACCAACGATTTTTTCCAATCTTCAAGTTTGCGGCGAAAGTACTCCAACTGCAACTCATTCATATATTCCTCATCAGCCGACGGCTTGTAGTCCGGAGGAAGAATTACCGAAGTTTCTACCATTTTAGCTCTCCTTCACATTTATCATTACAGACAACATTATATATTTATACCACATATTCAAGCAAAAATCACTATTTATACGACATAATCACAAAAAAGCCCATCGAATATAGTTGTCTTTGGCTTTGTTGCATTCGGATTTAGCTTTGGCCATAGTAACCGGCAATATGTTGTACTTGTTACCGTAATTACTATAAAAAAACGTCTTTCCCGTGTTTATTTTTAGAGTTATAAGCCTTGAATACTCTATTGCATCCCAGTTAATAACTGCCAGTTCCATACAAGCTTTTTTACTCAACCCTTTAAAAGTAATCGTAAACACATTGTTCTGATCTTCTGCTAATTTATGTGTATTACCCGAACCGCTATCATTAACATAATGAGAATAAGACCCGGTTCCTGAAACATTACCGGCATATTTATTACTTATAACTATTGTTCCGCCCAGTTTATGGTATGCCGTATTTCCTTTCCAATAAACATCTGCAGGCAACAACTTTTCTTTTTTAATCAATGTGGTTGTTAACTTAGCGTAACTGGGGGCAGATGCAAAACGATTAGCTATCGACCTCTGTATCTCCGTAACCTGTGATGTCGCTCGACTTATTCTGTATCTATCGAGCATTTTTGACGTAACGCTGATAATTGTCATTGCCACCATTGAAATCAAGGCAATAAACATCAACGCTTCCATCAACGTATAACCTGACTGACAACTTTTATTTTTCATATCAACCTCCACCATCACGCCAAATTTTACTTCACTTTTCAAAAGTATAGTTTATATTATACTAAAAAATGGTGAAGAAAGGAACAAAAAATGTGCAAACTGACCTCAAAACTCGGAATTTTGGCTGTTTTAGCCTCATTTTCAACCACGGCTCAGGCCATTGAGAACCAATATACCCCTTATTTGGCGCTCAATTACAACTACACCTCGGTTACGGCCAAAGGTTTACACCCGCACCACAACTCTCTTAGTGCCGTTCTGGGATCAACCTACAACCGTTTTTTTAGTACTGAAGTATTCTACCAATTTGCCGACAAAGACACACTCGGACACAACGCCGTACGCAACACCCGTTTTGATGCCTTTGGCCTTGATGCCTTGGCATACCTGCCCCTTGGATGTGAAGGGCACATTGCTCCTCTTGCCACTGCGGGCATCGGTAACTACACTTTTCGCAACAAACTGATTAACGATCACCACAAAAAAGATCACGGTTGGGGTTATCGTTTTGGTGGCGGACTGCAATACAATATCAACAACAACTGGGCAACACGCGCCATTGTTCGCTACATTCATACCGACGATATCAAATATCATGATCATCTTACTGAATATACCGTCGGCATCAGGTACACATTCTAAAAAAAAGCCGCTTTTCAGCGGCTTTTTTCAATTTACTCTACAGTTTCCATTTCATCAACTTCTTCGACAACCATTGCACCGTTGTCTGAATTACTGTTTTTCATCTGGTGATTTTTATCGTTATTTTGCCCGTCATGAGCAGATGTCGATTGAGTTTTTTGATTATCAGGTGTTGCTACCACTCCATATTCTTCCTCAACCACCAAAACTCCTGACGGTTCAGTTTGTTTTTCGCTCGGATTATGCCCCATCGCCACAGCCGCGCCGACATAATACCCGGTAACAGCCAAAAATGTCAGCATTACCAAAGCAGCTATATTTTTCATCTTCATTTTATCATCCTCATCTTGTTATTAAACCATCAAAACAGATATGGTTGCAATTTTTTTTAATTCAAGATGGAGACATATAGCAAAAAGGCTCGGATTTTTTCCGAGCCTTTTCTGTTTTTTATAGCTTTTAGTTTATCTGTTGAATACTCAGTTCAACACGGCGATTTTGTGCCCGTCCCGCCTCGGTATCGTTTGACGCAATCGGCATAGATTCGCCCATACCTCTAACCACCAAACGAGAAGCATTAACTCCACGCAGATTCAAATAATTTCCGACGGCCGCCGCACGTTGTTGCGACAAATTAAGATTGTATGCATCTGACCCTGTACTATCCGTATGCCCTGTAACATTAATCAGAGTTTTATCATATTTTTTCAACACAATGGCAACCGAGTCCAAAATGTTATTAAATCCGGTCTGAAATACTGCAGAATCAGTAGCAAAAGTAATATTGCTCGGCATAACCAACAAAATTTGACCATTATCCAGTTTTTGCAACTGAACACCTGTTCCCTGCAATTGTTGGCGCAATTCACGAGCCTGCATATCCATATAACCTCCGGCAGCAGCACCTGTTGCCGCACCAACACCGGCACCGATCAAAGCACCTTTTTCGCCACCGACCAAAGCACCAACACCGGCACCCAACGCTGTTCCGATTCCCGTTCCCCAGGCTGTTTTTGCAACTTTGCTCTCACCTGTGTACGGATCTGTGGCGCAAGCCGCCATCATACTTGTTATTATTGCAACACCAATAAGTTTTTTCATAGTTTTCTCCTCTAAAATTCTGCATTTAAGCTTAATAAAAATTACAAAAAACGCAAGCCCAAAACCAAAAAAGACAACAAAAAAGACAGGAAGCCTCTGCTCCCTGCCCTTTTAGCATAATCCTGTGGCTATTAAGCCCTTTGGCTCAATACGGCATCAATAATATTGACCATTTCTCGACAAGCCACAAGTCTTCCGCTTCGTTGCGACGAAGGCTTGTAGCATTCTGCGTTTTTCCTGTCATCAACCACTTTTTCGCGTAAATCCGAAAGTTCTTCGATTGAAAGATTTTGCAACAGCCCCTCAATTTGTCCGTGATAAAACCTCAATTTTGCATTACAGGTTCCCACTTCCTTGAGCGCAAGTCGATAATTTCTCCTTGCCGTTTGTAACTTATTGTTTTGCCGAATGAAGACGATTATCATGCCGACAACCACAATACCTGAAATCACTGCTAATAATGCGTTCATAGGATAATAATTTAAGTTAAAAATCTATTTTTCGTCGCGCAGTATACATTTTTTTACTTCAATGGTCAATCACAAAAAAAGCCCCGACTTTGGGGCTTTTTTTTATGCTACTTGCGACCTGTCATTGTCCAACTCTTCCATAACCAGCCGCTTTAAGGTTACATTGTCCATTTTTCCGGTACCAAATACAGGCAATTTTTCCATATACAAGACAACTCTCGGCAAATACAACTCTGACATGCCGTTTTGTTTAATATAATTATGCAACTTTTCTTGCGTAACATTTGGATTATTAGTTGCCAACACAATTTGCTCTCCCTTACTCTCATGCGGAGTAGCAACAATACCATATTGGTACTCGTTGTCTTCTTCATAAGCTTTACATACCATCTCATTGACCGCATTCAGCGATACCATCTCACCACCGATTTTAGCAAAACGTTTTATACGGTCTTTAATATATACAAAGCCGATTTCATCAATATCAACCACATCTCCTGTATGATACCAACCATCTTTCAGCGGCACCAAAACTCCCGGGTTGTCCGGCATAATATATCCTAACATCACATTTGGACCGCGAACAACCAACTCGCCGCCTTTTTCAATCCCCGGAACCGGTTCAATTTTATATTCCATTGCCGGCATAATCTTACCGATAGAACCAAAACGATTAAAAATACTGTTATTTGCGCACACTAATGGCGAACATTCAGTAGTTCCATATCCTTCCATCACTTTTACGCCCAAGCGTTCCATCCACATATTACGTGTATCAGGTTTGATTGCCTCAGCTCCGCCATACATAAAGCGAACATTATGAAAATCAAACGGATGTGCAATTCGGCCATATCCACGGAAGAACGTATCTGTGCTGAACATAATCGTTGCGCCCAGTTCATAAACCAGTTCAGCAACAACACGATAGTGCAACGGAGACGGATAAAGGAACAGTTTTGCTCCCTCAAACAGCGGGAACAATGTGCCAACCACCAACCCGAAACTATGGAACATCGGCAAAGCATTAAACACGATATCGCGCTTATTTACTGTCTCAAGAGCCGAAATCTGCTTAATGTTTGAAATAATATTAGCATGGCTCAATACCACGGCTTTCGGGGCGCCTTCCGAGCCTGATGTAAACAAAATAACTGCTTTTCTGCTACCGCCGCGTTTGTGTGGAACTCTCTTGATTTTGTAGCGCAAATAAGCGTTAATTTTCTCCCACAGACCGATAGATTTTGCCAATTTTTCCAAAAATACAACCTTAACACCGGCTTTTTCGAGAGTTTCGACAAACTCCTCCATTTTTGCCATTTTAATAAATGTCAACGATGTAATAACCATCTTAACTTCTGCAGTTTTGCACATTGAGAGCATATTTTGCGCACCGACCGAAAAATTCAACATCACCGGAATACGACTGTACGCCGTTAACCCGAAAAATGTGCAGACAGCCGCTATTGAATTCGGCAACAACAAACCTACATGTTCTTCCGGAGCTGTACGGCGTTTAAAGTATTTGCCCAAAACAAATGATTTAATAATTATATCACGGTATGAATTCGGCTTCCGCTGAACATCTTCAACAAACTTAGGTCTGCGAAACAGTCCTTTTTTAGCGTGGACTTTAGCAGCTTTCATCAACATTGCAAACAGCGAAATATCCGGATTATAGTTAATCTCAAAGCCCATATCACGCAAAATCATATAAACTTCGTTGCTGATGTGATCACGCTGACGGCGCAATTCATCTTTTAACTTAAACGGACGAGGTTTTCCGACCACAACTCGCACCTTTGGCAAAGGACGGTGTGGCAATTTGCCTGCTGTTTTTGAAAAATATCCGTATTGCGGACCATCAATCCACACCGGAATAAGCGGAGCCTTAGATTTATCGGCAACCAAGCCCGGGGCTTCATAAATTTTCATCAGACCACCGGTTTCGGTAATTCTTCCCTCTGCAAAAATCACACACAAGCGGCCACTGTCAACTTTTGCAATCAGCTCCTTAATATCACCCGGTTCAATCGGGTTAAACGGCATAATATCAGCCGTACGCATCAAAAATCTGATCAGCCTGCTACGATACAAATGCCCGTTTAAAGCAAAAACCGGATCTCCCGGTAAAAATGCAAACAATATAATAGGATCAAGATAGGACACATGGTTAGAAACATACACGCCCTTTTTAGGAGTTCGGCTTTCGTCAAAATCAATCGAGCATCTGACCTTAAATGCATGGAATATTGCTCGCAAACAAAACCTGACAAATTTTCTCAAAACAGTAGTCTCCAAGTTAACACTAGTTGAGTTAATCTACTCCCGCATTGCCTTTTTTGTAAAGAAAAATTTATTCTGACAATTTTTACACCATCTTTTTGCAACATAATATATTGTTTTTGTTTGCAAAATTTTAAAACCACGGCAATGAATAATTTTTTTACTTGATTTTAACTTTTTATTTGGTAAAAACAATCCCCGTAACATTTCATTTCGTATTGTTACAACGTGTAAAAGCCTGATTATAATCAATAATAAAAATTTTTAACTCTTGGGCTGCCGATGTACAAAATGTTACACTAGTTCAACTCTTTTAAACTGAAAATTTCATGAAAAAACTATTGACTTTGACTGCTCTTGGAGCGGTTTTGGCTTGTTCTGATGCAAGCGCATCGGGATTTTATTTAAAAGAGCAGTCCGCTGCCGCCCAAGGTAACGCCTATGCCGGTGCGACCGCCGGAGCTGAAGATATTTCATATTCATATTTTAACCCGGCAGCTCTCGCCTATCATTCAGGCACAAAAGCAGAATTCGGCGGAACCTGGATTTCACCTAAGTCAGTTGCCAAAAATGCTAACAACGCCTTTGGTGAACATAACGATTATATTGGCGACGTTGTCCACCCGGCAGCTTCTCCGCAAGCATATTTTTCACACCAGATTAATGATAAAATCACTGCCGGGATTTCTCTTAACACCCCTTTTGGAATGATTACCAAATATGCTGATGACTGGGCCGGTCGCAACCATGGTACATTATCAAAAATTATCAGTGCCACTTTTACTCCGATGGTTGCTTACAAATTTAATGACCAACTGTCATTTGGCGCCGGTGTTCCAATTCAATACATCCGTGCCACATTGCGCAACGGCGTTTTGGGACAAGACCCAAGAAGCGGAGCAATTTTTGAAGACAAATCAACTGTTCACGGTGATACCATTGACGTCGGATACCAATTGGGTACTATTTACGAACCGATTAAAGGAACCCGCCTTGGTGCCGGTTATCGTAGCAAAATCAAGCACAAAATTCAAGGTGATATCAAATTCGACGGTCCCCTCAGTTTCATGAATCAAGATTTATCATGTCGCTTGACCACTCCTGCAACCTTAAACTTGGGTGTTTATCACCAAATCAATGATGATTGGGCGGTTATGGGAGAATATAGCCGTGTCTATTGGTCTAGTTTCAACCGCTTAATTATGAATGGTGCTCGCAGTGGACAAATGAGCTACACCGCTGAAAAATGGAAAGATACAGATTTTTATGCTTTTGGTATCAGCAAACAGCTTGATCCGCAGTGGAAATTACGTCTCGGTATTGCCTACGAAAAAGGCGCCGTCGGCACCGAATATCGTACTCCGCGTATTCCTGACGCCAGCCGTACATGGTATTCTGCCGGCTTGGAATATAAGTATAACGAAAAGTTGACCTTTAACGTTGGTTACACCCACATTGTTGCCGACAAGAGCAAAGTCAACCTTCGTGGCGACCACTTCGGCGATGAAAGACGTGGAGCAGTGAGTGCTGAATATAACAACAAAATTCACATTGTTGCCGGTTCTATTACCTACAACTTCTAATTGTGAATTGATACATTTAAAGCCCGCTGTCAATCGGCGGGCTTTATTTGTTACCAAATCTTAAAATAGCGTTGACTTTATGTCCTCTGTTCGTAATATATCGCTATAATATATAAATTATACGGGAATAAGATTATGAAGTTAATGTTTATTCGCAACCGCAACGTGTTAAACACTAAGTGGTTGGTGCAATATATCAATGCTCTACAAGAAAAACGTCCTGATTATGACATCAGTGTCGTTTGTGATACCTATAAAAAAGTCGGTAACGAACTCACTTTTAATCCTCAAATAAAACTTATTAATTTGGACGGCAAAACCGATAACCTTTTTATTAACATTTTTCATCGTATTCGTTGCAAAATAACCCCCGGATGGTTTCGCCACAAAAAACTTATCGAGCGTGAAAAACCGGACGTTATAATCTGTTATTTTCCAACCGATTTATTCAATGTTACCATGTTTCAACATCATAACATTCCAATCATAATGATGTTACACAACGTCCCTGATGTCATTTTGGCAAAATATAAGAACAATCCGATTGATGCTAATTTTGAAAATCTGCACAAGGAATTTCAGCCTCTGCGTTGGTTGCATCATAAAGCATTTAAGCAGATTACAACCTGGCAGGTTTTGTTATCTTCTTTTAAACCTCTCATCGATAAAGAATTTGCTCCTAAAAAAATTGTAGCCATTCCGAATATGGTACAACAATTATCTCCCAAAGACTACGCAGATTTATCCGTTGAAAAGAAAAAAATTATTTATGTTGCTCGTATTGAGCGTGATGTCAAACGCCAACATCGCCTAGTTGAAGCGTTTGGCAAAATTGCTCAAGATTTTCCAAATTGGAGCGTAGAGTTTTGGGGACTACATAAATATCAAAAATACGGCGAAGAAATTATGGCAATTGCCCGCTACTACAACATCCAAGATCGCGTTATTATCAAAGGTTATACTACTGATATCTTATCAGTATATAAAAGTGCTGACATCCACGCCTTTCCAAGCAAATATGAAGGCTTTGGCCTGGGCATCGCTGACGGACAGGCCGCCGGATTGCCCACCATCGGTTTTGCTGACGCACCGGCTGTCAACGAATTGATTATCGACAACCGCAACGGTTTTTTGGCGCATGACCTTGACGAATTTGCCGACAAACTGGCGGAACTGATGCGCAACCAAGATTTACGCATAAAATTTGGTCGCAACGCTATTGAAGATGTTAAATCCTATGCCCCCGACAATGTTATTGCCATGTGGACACAACTGATTGATGAAACTATTAAGGAGAATCAACATGCCTAAAGTTTCTGTTTTAATGCCTACTTATAAAACCAATCCGCAACACCTGCGTGAAGCAATTAATAGCATTTTAGCCCAAACTTTTACTGATTTTGAATTTTTAATTCTTGACGATTGCCCGACAGACAAATCGGTAGAAAAAATTGTAAAAACCTATTCCGATTCCCGTATTAAATATATGCGCAATGAACGCAATATGGGTATTTCCGGCGCTCGTAACAAACTCATTGATTTGGCTGCCGGAGAATATCTTGCCGTCATGGACCATGATGACATATCAATGCCGAGACGTTTTGCCAAAGAGGTTGAGTTTTTAGACAAGAACCCCGATGTCGGCGTAGTGTCCACCCGTTTTCAGTCTTTTCCCGATGAGACCAAAAACAACAAAAATCCGTTGACCGATCACGAAATCAAACTGGCTCTAATGCGCACTTGCGCCATGATTCACCCTGCTTCCATGATTAGAAAATCGGTCCTGATTAATAACAATATTCGCTACGAGGCAGAATATTCTCCGTCTGAAGACTATGCGCTGTTTTGCCGTTTGATTAAATATACCCAATTCCGCAACCTGCCGGAAATTTTGTTCAAATATCGCAAACACCGCACCAACACATCCAGACTTCATATGGACGAAATGGTCGATGCTTCACACCGTATCCACGCCTTTGTCAAACGTGAAAACCCCGAACTTTTTCAAGAGTTTTTGAACAAGGCTACCCACACCAACCGTTTTTGCCTGTTTGACGGCATTCCTTTGCTTACATACGTTACACACAATGAAGACGGAAAAGTTTTGCTGTTTGATTTTATACCTGTTTTCAGCAGTCATTCCAACAGCCAACGCACACTAATATCTCTGTTCGGAATTCCTCTTTTATCCGTTCGAGCCAATGAATATAAAATAAGAGTGCTGCTGTTCGGCATAATACCGATTTTCTGCTATAAAAACCAAATCAAATTGCGTTAGTTAAAAGAATATCCGCGCAACATTTCTTCTGCCGACATAGCTTTTTTGCCTTGGCGCTGAATTTCCGTAACTTCTACAGCTCCACCGTTACAGCCGATAAGCAGGCGTTTACCTTGTTGCACAATCTGCCCGGCAGAAATTTTCTCATTGCTGATAATTGCCCGCAAAATTTTAAAACGCTCTCCCTTATGCTCAAAATAAACTGCCGGATAAGGACTGAAAGCCATAATTTTACGCACCAATTTTTCAGCATTAAACGAACAATCGAGCAGGCTCTCTTCTTTTTCTATCTTTGCGGCATAGCAACTCAAAGCATCATCTTGAACCTGTGGTTTAATATTTTGCCAATCACGCAAGGTCTTCAAAACCAAATCAGCTCCGACTTTTGCCAACTTATCATGCAAATCACCGCCGGTAGTGTCAGGAGTAATTTCGACCTCGCCTTTTAACAGCATATCTCCGGTATCAAGTCCGGCTGCCACTTTCATAATTGTAACGCCGCTAACTTTATCTCCTGCCTCAATTGAGCGTTGTATCGGAGCAGCACCTCGCCATCTTGGCAACAGTGAAGCATGGATATTGATACATCCCAACGGATAAGCATCTAAAACCGGCTGCGGCAAAATCAGACCATATGCTGCTACTACCGCAATATCAGCCTTAAGCTCTGCAAATTTGCGCTGTTCTTCTTCATTACGCAGTGTTTTCGGAGTTCTTACTTCAATATTGTGTTCTTCCGCCCACATATGCACCGGAGTTTTTACCATCTTATTACCGCGCCCGGATATCTTAGGCTCTTTGGTATACACCGCCAAAATCTCATGCTCCGTTGCCAAAGCTTTCAACGCTTCCAAAGCAAACTCCGGCGTTCCCATAAACACAATTTTCATTATTTTTCCTCTTCTTGACGCAACTTTTGCAATTTTTTCAATAACATTTGCCGTTTTAAACGACTGATTCGATCAATATACAAAATCCCGTCCAAATGGTCTATTTCATGTTGCAAAGCAATCGCCAACAACCCATCTGCCAAAACTTCCTGCTCTTTTCCGTTATAATCATGATAATGCACTCTGACCTGAACATAACGATCAACTTCCGCCCTCTGTTCAGGCACCGACAAACAGCCCTCAAACTGACAACTCTGCTCTTCCGAATGCCATATAATCTCCGGGTTGACCAAAAACATTGGCGCACGCTCTTCGCCTTCATCGGGGTGGCTGACATCGATTACCACAATCCGCTTGGATACACCAACCTGCGGTGCGGCCAAACCGACACCGTCCGCCACATACATGGTTTCCAACATATCATCCAAAAATTTGCGCAGTTCATCGTCAACCTTTGCAACAGGTTCGGCTTTCTGCTTCAAAATCGGATGCGGATATTCATAAATCTTCAGTTTTGCCATTTTACTCTCTTATTTGTTTTGCAATCTGGTCCAAAAGAGCATTGACCATCTTTGGTTCGTTTTTGCTAAAGAAGGCATAAGCCATATCGACATATTCTTGAATAATCACTTTGGCATCAATGTCTCTGGTATTAGCAATTTCATACATGGCGCACAAAAGCAAAGCCTTTAACGTACCATCGCAACGTTCCAAACTGCGACCGCCGGTCAAAAACAAATTGAGTGATTTTTCAAGCTGTTCTTTGTCGGCATGCACACCTCGAACCAATTTTTCAAAATATTTTGCATCCATAGGCTCAACCGCAACCGCTTCTTCTCCGCCGTCATCTTTATCCGCAATCACATAACGTCCGACTTCACCGTTAACAAAGTCTTTTATCACTTCGTCAACCGGCAACTGGCTGAAAGCAATCATATAAGTTGCCTGCACGGCAGCCAAACGCGCCGAACTTTTCATTCTTATTTTTTCAGAGACAAATTTAGCCATTACTATTCCCCTGTACCTTTTTTATTTTTAGCCAACTCATCAATTTTGTTTACAAAGTCTTCAAAGTCGCTGGCTTCGCAAAAATCATTATAAACCGAAGCAAAACGAATATATGCAACCGTATCAAGAGCTGATAATGCCTCCATTACATATTCCCCGATTACCGTCGAGGGGATCTCCGCCTCTCCCGAACTTTCTAACCGGCGTTGAATAGAGTTTACAATCTTATCAACCCTTTCCGGCGTAATCGGACGTTTGCGCACCGCCAACTGAATTGAACGCAACAGCTTATCGCGATCAAAACGCACTTTTTCGCCGTTCTTTTTAACCACAGTCAGCTCACGCAACAACACTCTTTCAAAAGTAGTAAAACGCGAACCGCACTCCGGGCACTCACGACGGCGGCGGATACATGTGTTGTCCTCGCTCAGTCGCGAGTCCTTAACCTGGCTGTCAAGACAGCCGCAAAACGGACACTTCATTAATTGTTACCCTTCAATAATGCTTCTGTAACTTTATATAATTCTGATGAATATCTTGCCCCCTTTATAAGTAAAATATCACCATTTTGCAACAATTTATTTTGCAGAAACTCCTCTAGCCCGGTACGATCCTCAAAATAATATTGTTCCACATTTGAGGGCAACTGCGCCAACATATCTTTCATTTCGGGTTTAACGCCGATTACAATTTTGATATTGCACTCCGCCAACAACTTGCCGACTGCAATATGTTGGTCTCTGGAAGTATCGCCCAACTCGGCCATTTTGCCCAAAACTGCAATTTTACGCCCCTTGCACGGCATATCATTAAGTGCCTTAATTGCAATTTTCATCGCCTCCGGCTGTCCGGAATAACTGTCATCAATCAATGTATATGTTCCGCCGGATTTCAACGGCAAAACATGTTTTTTGCCTCTACCGTCTAGAGCCCCGAAATCCTTTAAGGTTTTCGCTGCCTTTTCACAATCCAGCCCCAAGGATTTTGCCACCTCGATTGCGGCCCAGGCATTATAGCGCTGAATTTCTCCGTCTTGTTCCAACTCCAAACTGCCGTTATAATGATGTTTAAGCCCGAATTTTACCACTTTTGCCTCATGTTCCAGAGCTCTTTTTTCCAAAATATCCGCAAAATTGGTATCTTCATTAATTATAGCCACTCCACCTTTTTGCAAACCTTCAAAAATCTCAGCTTTTGCCTCGGCGATTCCTTCAAAACTGTCAAAAAACTCAATATGCATCGGATAAACATTGGTAATCAGCGCAATATCCGGTTTTACATAAGATGTCAGTTTAGAAATTTCGCCCTTTGAGCTCATTCCCATTTCAATCACCGCATATTCGGCATCCATATCCATCTCAAGCAAGCTTTGCGGCACCCCGATATGATTATTATGGTTGCCCCCGGTCGCATAAGTCTTACCAAATGCCGACAGCAAATGTTTTATTTCTTCTTTAGTAGTTGTTTTGCCGGCGCTACCGGTCAGACCGATAACCTTGCCCCTAAATAGAGAACGATTATAGGCTCCTAGTTGCCCATAGGCCTCAACCGTATCCCTGACAACAATCTGACGATTCGCAGGTGCATTTTCTACCAAATGGTCAACAACCGCCAACTCACAGCCATTATTCAACACATCATGCACAAAGTTATGTCCGTCAAATTTTTCACCCCTTATGGCAATAAACAATGCGCCTTTTTCAGCTTTTCGGCTATCGGTTATCACCTTATCAATTGATGTCTGCTCAATCTTAGAATTTGAGTGTAATATATTAATCAAATCATCAGAATTTATAGGTTTCATCTTATTTTTCCCAAAAATCAGTTTTTTAACATTGTAAAACATAAAACTAAAAAATTTCTTTAAACATTCTTGACAATTTTAGACAAATATTGTAAAAAGGTAAGCCTATAGCGAATTATTCACATTTTTATTAACTAAACAATTACAATCATGAAAAAATTGTTTTTTGCAGCACTGATCTGCTTGTTTGCAGTCAGCTGCGACAGGTTCAAATCTGTTGAGATCCCTATTGACGGAACCGACCTCGTTGCTTACACCGCCAAAGGAACAACTTTCATCGGTGTCAAGCATCCCGGCGTTAAGACAACCCTCACCGAGCCACTCTATGTCAAGGTCAACCATCACAACGGCTATCTCATCTGCCAGATCGGTATGCCCTCGACCGGCCCCGTTACCTGGGATCTGCTCGACGCCACCGAGGCCAAGTCTGTTACCGGCCGCACCTACGACAAAGTGATCTACACATCGACGTTCTTCATTCTGCAGTCCGGCGATGAGCAGTATTTCCTGTCCAACGGTGCCACTGATGTCATCGGCCCCAAACAAGACTTCAAGTCGCATGGCAAACTACTCTTCACCAAGAGCGGCGACAAGTGGGGGCTCAACGGAGTTTTGAACGACCAGTATGATGCGATTACCGTCATCCAACAAAACGGAACAGACGAATATCGCCTCCTTGTCAAGCTTGATGACAAGTACCAACTGTTTGACTCCGAAGGCAATCTGCTCAAGAAGTACGTTGCACCCCAGGCTGTCAAGAAACTCGACACCCTCAGTGCCAAGTTCGCCGATGCCATGTGGGACGACAAACCGATTTCAGGACGCACAGTTGCCAACCTCAAGACCGCCATCTGATTGGTCTGTCAAACAAACTCTACAACAAAAAACCGCCTTTTCTAAGGCGGTTTTTTGTTTGCCCTAAACACCCTAATCCCTTATAAATTATCATCTTAACAAATATCGCTTGACAAATCGGTTCAAAACGTATTTTATATATGCGTGATATGTCATTAATGACTACAAACATTTAAGATGAACTTTTATAAAAGGACAAATGTAAATGAAAAAAGCTTTATTATTGGCTGGTGTAGCTTCTTTATTTGCTACTGCCGCTAACGCTGAAATCAAACCTTACATCGGTTTGGACGGCAACTATTCTACCCTTGACTGGGCTTATGACATTGAAAACTCTGTTGAAGATGATTACCAGTCAGTTTCTTTGATTGCCGGTGCTAAAGTTGTTCGCAACTTCGGTTTGGAAGCTTTCTATCAACTTTCTGGCGGTGAGAAAAACTTAGGTGCTTCTTACGCTGGTGATGGATATTTTCACTCTCGTTTCACCGCTTACGGTGTAGATGCTCTCGGTTATTTGCCGTTGGGCTGCGAAGGCAAAGTTGAATTGATTGCCGGTGCCGGTGTTGGTGAATACATCTTCAAAGTAAGAAACGTTGGCAATGGCACAACAAAAGATCACTCTACAGGTTACCGCTTGAATGCTGGTGTTCAGTACAACCTGACAGAAAACTGGTCTCTCCGTGGTATGTACCACCATGTATATACTCAAAAGTCTTATGTTGATGCCATCGACGAATTCTCTGTTGGTGTAAGATACAACTTCTAATTCTTTTAGAGTTCAGAAAAAGCCTCCTTATTCGGGAGGCTTTTTTTCTTGCCTAAAATATATTTCACTAAAACTAAAACCCCTCGCCTCGTACAAAGCGAGGGGTTTGTTTGACCTCAGGTCTGGTTGCAGATTACTCTGCAACTTCAACCTTATATTCAGCCATATGCTCTAACAGGCTACGTTTTTCTTTAGCACCCTCTTGAGCCCTATTAAGCAAAGTCTCATACCGTTCCGGATTAGCTTTATTAACAACCTGGAAACGAGTCTCATTGCCATAGTAGTCTGACAACGGACGACTTGGTGCTTTAGAATCAAGCATCAACGGAGCTTTACCTTCGACAATATTGTCAGGATTATAACGATACAACGGCCAGCTTCCGCTCTCAACAGCGGCTTTTTGATGATCCAAACCGTCATTCAAGTTAAATCCTTGGGCAATACAGTGGCAATAGGCAATAATCAACGACGGACCGTCATAAGCCTCAGCCTCGTTCATTGCCTTAATCAACTGCATGTCATTAGCACCGGCCGAAACCTGTGCCACATAAACATTGCCGTAAGACATTGCTATCATGCCCAAATCTTTCTTCGGCAAAGCTTTACCGGCAGTAGCAAATTTGGCACTTGCCCCCATCGGAGTAGCTTTTGATTGTTGACCACCGGTGTTAGAATATACACCTGTATCCATAACCAAGATATTGATGTTTTTGCCTGAAGCGATTGCATGGTCAAGACCTCCGAAGCCGATATCATAGGCCCAACCGTCGCCACCCAAAATCCACAAAGATTTCTTAATCAGGTAGTCAGCGAGTTTATCCAAATGTTTGGCCTCTTCAGTATCAATCTTTGCCAAAGCCGCACGCAATTCTTTAACGTTATCGCGTTGAGCATCAATTTCAACATCGTTGGATTGCGGATTGTTCAAAATCTTATCGGCAACCGCTCCGACCTTGTCTTTCAAACCTTCTAACAAGTTTCTGGCAAAAGCGGTCTGCTGGTCGATAGAAAATCTCATACCCAAACCAAACTCGGCATTATCTTCAAACAAAGAGTTTGCCCAAGCCGGTCCATGACCTTTTTCGTCTTTTGCATAAGGAGTTGTCGGTAAGTTACCTGAATAGATTGAAGAGCAACCCGTTGCGTTAGCAACAACCATTCTGTCTCCAAATAACTGGGTCAACAACTTAACATAAGGTGTTTCACCACAGCCGGCACAAGCACCCGAGAACTCAAACAAAGGTTGAATCATCTGGGTTGTTTTCGGCATATTCTTAACAACTTCGGTACGTTTTACATAAGGCAAAGTCTCAAAGAATTTCCAATTTGCAACTTCGGCTTCAATATGGTTTTCAATATGATCCATATTGATTGCTTTTTTACTCGGATCTTCCTTATTCTTAGCCGGACAAGCCGAAGTACAAATACCGCAACCGGTACAATCCTCTGCCGAAATTTGCAAAATAAACTTCTTACCTGCAAATTCCTTACCTTTGTAATCAGCTGTTTTTAAAGTTGCCGGAGCGTTTTTCAACTGCTCATCATCAGCAACTTTCATTCTGATAACGCCGTGCGGACAAACCAAAGAGCATTTTCCGCATTGGATGCAAACGCTCGAATCCCAAACCGGAATTTCGGTAGCAATACAACGTTTTTCATATTGGGTTGTTCCTGTCGGCCATGTTCCGTCAACAACATCTCCAAAAGCTGAAACTGGGAGCGCATCACCACGATCGGCAATCAATTCTGCCGTCAGTTTCTTTACAAATTCCGGAGCATTAGCCGGAACCGGAGCTTGACGATTGAAAGTAGAAGTAACATGGTCAGGATATTTAACCTCATGCAAATGAGCCAAAGAGGCATCAACGGCAGCAAAGTTCTTTTGAACAATGGCATCGCCTTTTTTGCTGTATGTCTTCTTAATTGCATTTTTAATTTGTGCAATAGCCTCATCTTTCGGCAAAATATTGGAAATTGCAAAGAAGCAGGCTTGCATAATTGTATTAATGCGTTGTCCCATACCTGTATCACGGGCAACTTCTACCGCGTTAATTGTATAGAACTTCAACTTCTTGGAAATAATCTGCTCTTGAACTTCTTTCGGCAAATGATTCCAAACTTCTTCAGCACTGTACGGTGCATTCAGCAAGAAAGTTGCACCCTCTTTGGCAATCTTCAAAATATCCACCTTGTTCATAAAAGGGAACTGATGGCAAGCAACAAAGTCTGCCTTATTAATTAAATAAGCTGACTTAATCGGATTGTCCGAAAAACGTAAGTGCGAAGTTGTCATAGAACCGGACTTGCGGCTGTCATAAACAAAATAGCCTTGTCCATATTTTCCGGCATCTTCGGCAATAATCTTAATTGAGTTCTTGTTTGCACCGACGGTACCATCAGCACCCAAACCGAAGAATACAGCACGAACAACATCTTTCGGTTCGGTATCAATAGCACTGTCATCAAACGGCAAGGATGTTTTATTAACATCATCAACAATACCAACTGAAAAACCATTAATAGGTTGAGCACTAAAACCATTGTCGTAAACGGCTTTTACCATTCCCGGAGTAAATTCTTTCGAGGACAAACCATAACGACCACCGACAACCTTCGGCATAGTAGCAATTTTGCCGTTAGCAAATGCTTGTGATAAAGTAGCAACAACATCCAAATATAAAGGCTCACCGGTAGAACCCGATTCTTTTGTTCTGTCGAGAACAGAAACAACTTTAACGCTTGCCGGCAATACCCTCAAGAATGATTCTTCAGGGAACGGGCGATACAAGTGAACTTTCATAACACCCAATTTTGCACCTTTGGCATTCAAATAATCGATTGTTTCTTCAACAGTCTCAGCACCTGAACCCATAATAACAATAACTTGTTCGGCATCTTTAGCGCCGTGATAGTCAACAACATGATATTGACGACCGGAAATATTAGCAAACTTGTCCATTTCTTCCTGAACAATACCTTCAACCTTCTTATAATAAGGGTTAGAGGCTTCTCTGCCCTGGAAGAATACATCCGGATTCTGTGCAGTACCACGAATAACCGGGGCTTCAGGACGTAAAGCATGATCTGCATTAAAGGTATAATCAACACCTTTAAGCATTGCTCTCAAATCATCGTCAGAAAGCAACTTAATTTTTTTGATTTCGTGTGAAGTACGGAAACCGTCAAAGAAATGCATAAACGGAACGCGTGAACGCAATGTGGAAGTCTGTGCAATCGCAGCCATATCGTGAGCTTCTTGTACGGAATTTGATGCCAACATTGCAAAACCTGTCTGGCGGCAACCCATAACGTCTGTATGATCACCGAAAATTGACAATGCATGATAAGCAAGCGAACGAGCTGCAACGTGCATAACAAACGGCGAAAGTTCACCGGCAATTTTGTACATATTCGGAATCATTAACAACAAACCTTGCGAAGCGGTAAATGTTGTTGTTAAAGCACCGGCCTGAATTGAGCCGTGGCAAGCGCCTGCTGCACCGGCTTCAGACTGCATTTCCTGAACTTCCGGAACAACACCCCAGATATTCTTCTGTTTTGCTGCGGACCACGCATCTGCCCATTCGCCCATCGGTGAAGACGGAGTAATCGGGTAAATAACGCAGACCTCATTCATACGATGGGCAACTGAAGCGGCCGCTTCGTTACCATCCATCATTTTCATTTTTACTTCTGACATTTTATATCCTTATAAGTTTATTTATATTAGAAAAAATTTTTCTGACCGCTATATATCACGCTGAGAGTCAAAAATCCACCAAAAAATGAGCTTTTTAAGACAATATTCCGTTTAATCTAACTTTAAACTTTTAATTTTATAATACTTTTAAAAACAAGGAGAAACACCATGATTAAACAAACTGCAATTTTGAGCATCATCTTAGGTATTACAGCCTGTGCCTTTTTGCCTAAAGATGAGGGAAAAACACCACAAACATCTATCGGGCAACTCAACAGCTGTATGCTCGACCAGGTCTATGATATGAAAGCCGCCGGAACTTTGTTTAAGTCGGACAAATGGACCACTGCTCGCGCCGTCCTGAACACCTGCGAAAAAAGATTGAATATTCCCGGCAGTTCCATCAATGAAACTCAAAGTATGAATATCGTAGGAAGCGTTATCGATTCGCTCAGGTAAAAAATATGCCGGAATACACCAACGACTATCTGCTCGACAGACAAATCAAAATATTTCAACCGGTCAACGGTTATCGTGCCTCAAGTGATGCCGTAATTTTGTCATCATCTGTTAAAAATGTTAAAACAAACGACAAAATTTTGGATCTCGGTTCGGGCACCGGCGCAATTTCATTGTGTTTGGCTCACCGTTTTCCGACCGCCCAAATCTACGGCTTTGAAATTCAGCCTGAACTCGTAAAACTTTCTAACCAAAGTGCACAAGCCAATGGTTTCAACAATCTCACATTTTTGAACCGCGACCTGCGCCAACCGGACAGCAGCTGGTTCGGACAATACGACCACGTAATCACCAACCCTCCGTATGCCAAAGATGACATGCCATCTCCCAACAAAAGTAAAGCAACAGCACACAACCTACAGAACATTGATCTGAGTTCGTGGTTAAAAGTAGCCTTAAAATGCCTGCGTTCACAAGGACACATTTACATTATCAATCGAGCTGAAGCCATTGATGAAATCCTGTCTGTTCTCCACACACATGCCGGCGCAATCAGCATTGTCCCACTTTGTTCAAAAAGCAATCAAAACGCCAAGCGAGTATTAATCTGTGCTCGCAAGGGCGTACATACTCCTACACGGATTTTACCTCCGCTGATTGTACATAAAAATGATGGCGCCTACACCGCCAAAGCACAAAAAATTCTGCGTGGCGGTGCATGCCTGTTTGACTAGTTTCCGCTGTAAAATATCAAATTATTTTCACCCTGCGCCTGAGCTCTTTGCAAGGCTATTATAGCTTTTTCGACCAAGCTTTTTGCTTTTGTATCTTCACCGTCATAAATACTGGCTCCCATACTGGTAACCAACCTTTCGTTGTTTTTCAACGGTGTGCGAAAAATGGTGCGAACCCGAGCCAACTCAATATTTATTTCTTCTCCGGTATTGAGTCTCGGCATCATCAACCAAAAAGTATAGCGTATTCCTCTTGCCATCGTATAATTTGAAGGCAGATAGATTTTCATTCGCACCGCAATTTCTCGAATAATACTTTCTGGACTTTCAAAAAGATTGAGATTTTCGACATTAATTCCCAAAACAACAATCTTATCTCGTTTGACGCGCACATCTTTATGACTTTCATAATTAATGGCTGTTTGTAAACGATCTTCAAACAAATAATAGCTTACCAAACCGCTCTCATCATCATACATGCAAGCGGTATCTTCACGTCTTGGTTTCCGCAACTCGTTGGTTACCGCACCTCGATGATTCAGTCTTTCTTCTTCATCATCCATTATTGCCTCCATTGTTTTTTCTTTTACAATATTGGCTTTCTTTTAGCAAAAACAACCTAAACTATTGCATAATATTATTACGAATTTTTCTTATTGAGTTCAGTTCAATTTGCCGCACACGTTCTTTTGAAATCGAATAATGCTTGCTCAAATCCTCCAATGTTATTGATTTTTCACACAAACGCCTTTTAAACAAAATATCTTTTTCTCTCGGGTTCAAACACTTCCATGCCGCATTAAACAGAATTTTTCTTTGCGACATAATTTCAGTTCGACTGACGACCTCCTCTTGATTTGGTTTACTGTCCGCCACAAAATCCAACAATTCTCCGCTATCTTCAGTGTCTCGGTCCAATTGCACATTAAGCGAGCCGTCGTGCGACTTCAAACGTGTATTCATATCCGTAACCTCTTGCACGCTTACATCCAAAATATCAGCAATGGCATTAAGTACCTCGTGCGACATCTCTCGGTCATCAGTGAGCCCGAATTGGTTTTTCATCTTGCGCAAATTAAAAAACAATTTCTTTTGAGCCGCCGTAGTTCCAATTTTTACCATTGACCATGAATTTAAAACATATTTCTGCACCGCAGCCCTTATCCACCATAAAGCATATGTAGAAAACCGGAATCCCTTGTCCGGATCAAACTTATCAACCGCATACAACAAACCTATATTGCCTTCCGATATCATCTCCGACATCGGTAATCCGTATCCCTTAAACTTTGACACAACTTTCACCACAAGCCGCAAATGTGAAGTAACCAGCTTATATGATATTTTTTTATCCTTTGTTTTTACATATTCTTTTGCCAGCATGTATTCTTCTTCCGGCTCCAAAATCGGAAAACGACGAATACTTTGTAAATATCGGGATAAATTAATTTCGGGAGAAAATTCCTCTGTTTCAGGCAAACTGCTGTTTTTCATTTTTACATCCCCTGTGTATTTTTTTGACAGGAAGGATATATAAAATGATTTTAACTTACTCGGTAGATGGCATTTTTAGTTCACAGCGATCTAAAATTTCGCACATATCCGGCGGAAAATCGCACTTAAACTGCATCCACCGCCCGCTTCGAGGATGCTCAAAACCGAGCGATGCGGCATGAAGAGCCTGACGGGGAAAAGAGTTTATAAAACTTTTTACTTCCGCACTCAAACCTTTTATTTGGGTTTTTCCTGATTTTTCATACACCTTATCGCCAACCAAATTACACCCTATCGACGACATATGTACCCTTATCTGATGTGTACGTCCGGTTTCAAGATTACATTTCACCAAACTGACCACCCCACTTTTCGTGCAAAGTGTTTTATAGTGTGTAACCGCATGTTTGCCGCCACTGGCAACCAAAGCCATCTTTTTACGATCAAAGCGGCTTCGGGCAATATTGCCCTCAATCGCACCGTCTAGAGGGGTCGGACACCCATATACGACAGCATAATATGTTCGCTCAATACTATGCTTGACAAACTGATCAGACAGTCCTTTATGAGCCATGTCATTCTTGGCGACCACCAACAATCCGCTGGTATCTTTGTCGATTCGATGAACAATACCCGGTCTTTTCACTCCCCCGACACCTGACAAATTCCCCTGGCAATGGAACAGCAAGGCATTTACCAACGTTCCGTTCCGTGCTCCCGGTGCCGGATGCACCGTCATACCTGCCGGTTTATTAACCACAATCAAATCATCATCTTCATAAACAACATCGAGCTCGATATTTTCAGGTTCGGGATCCGCCTCCTCCGCCTCCGGCACTATCACACAAAAGCTATCCCCGTTACTGACCTTAAAATCATTTTCGGTAATAACATTTTCATCAAGACTTACATTGCCGGAATTTATCAGTTTTTGCACCATTGAACGCGACAAATCCGGTAGATTTTGGCTCAAAAACTTGTCCAAACGCACACCTGCATACGCCTCATCGACTACTGGCGAAAAATATATGTTATTATCACTATTTTTCATAAATTTTCATACTTTATAAATAAACTGTCTGTATAATACCATAGAGATTAAAGTTTCAAATTGCAAGGAATTATAGCGCATGAATCAGCTAAAACTCATAAAAATTATTGTTTTTGTTTTTACGTTTTTACTGATTTTCGGCAGTCTGACGCTGATAGGATGTTTTTATCACAAGCTGTCCGACCGCGGACATCGCATTACCACCGAGGTCAACCTTGCACAAACACCGTCTTCTTCCATCAAACAAGTTACGGCTGATGACGGTCTGCTTTACATATTGGTTTCTGATTTGCATCAACCTGATAAAATTATTATTTTCAACCCCGAAAAAAACGCAATTGTTTCCAACCTTATCACATATTGAGGATCCCAATGAGCGAAAGTGATGAAATTATTTCAAAATTAACCAGCGATGTAAAAGACACTGCTCCGACATCTGCCACAACCACGGAAGATGACGAATTCAGTGCATTGCTTGATCAATTCATTCAAAACGAACTCAGTAACATTGAGGAAGAAAAAGAAAATACCCGCGTTATGCTGGAAGAACCTGAACCTCAACCGATTGATGATGCTACCGACGAAGAAGTTGCCGATTCGCTTGATATTTCCGAACAAAAACTGTATATGGCCTATCGCAACTACGTTGAAGCTATCACCAATATTGCCGAATCCCACAAAGTATCAACTCCAAAGTTTCACATCAAAGCTCAGGTTCTATACCCTAAATACACTCCCGGACTGGGCAATCTCATTAGTATTGATGTCCTGCAGGGGTGGGATGTTATGTTCAACGCCTTTCCCGATGACATAATCAAAATTCAACCGCACGCTTCCGACGAGGAACTACTTGATTTTGCCGAACAACACACCGACGAAAATTTGCAAATGGCTATTGTTTCCTACGTTGAAATTTTGTTTGAAATTGAGGGATGTGAAATTGCATACGAAAAAAGACTGCTTGAATACGAACACAACAAAATTGAGCAGGAAATCATTGAAGAACACCGTCGTCGCGCCGAACGCGCCCGTCGTTATATTGATGCTATAGAGAAAAAACATTTCCCGGTTAATGCCGAAAGACTTATTACCAACTACTTTAAGGTTGCGACCAAAGATCCGACCGGATCATTTGAGGCCATCACAACCAATCCGGCCATTTTTGCCCCGATAGAAGTTGACAAAATCAAACCTAAATTTTTCGGTCTGATTAAACCATCACCCCGCTCTGGGATGATGTTTAACTACAAATTGGGAAAATTTATTAAAAAACTCAAAGCATAATTTTGCGAAAATTAAGAAAAATATAGACAAAAACGATAAACAGTGTTATTATAAAACAAAATGGAACAATATTTTTTGAAGGATGACAGACATGGCTGAAAATAATCCGACATCAAAACCGCAGGTTGCTAATGCCGCTGCGCCCGAAGCTCCGGTCAAAAACGTTAACACAGCTACTGCTCAGGCTGCTGAAGCCCCGCGCAGCATCAATACCGGTAACCTTAACCAGGCGGAACAGAAACAGCAAAACATTGCACCAAATGCTGATACCGTTGGTGCCAACCCGGTTAATCAGCCTGTACATGAACAGTCTTCCGTCGGAAATCCGCCTAAGGCTATGAGTATCGAAGAAATAAATGACAAAGTTTATCAAGGCAAAGCCCTGACTGTTGAAGAACAAAAGTTCAAAAAAGCTCACGATCAAGAAAATACCGGCAAAGGAACCGACGGCGCAACCATAAACCAGAAAAAAGATAATGGTATAGCCCCTTCTGATGTCGACAAAGAAAAATTTGATGGTGGCGACGTAATTGAGTATATGTGGAAACACTGGATTATTGACGGAGCTCTTTGGGCTGATGAAAAAATTCGTAAATACTCCCTCTACGGCTACGACAGACTTCGTCTTGCCTCCAAAGATTTTAGAGAAAAAGACCATAAAAACAAACAAAGCGAAACTTACGCTCAACACAACAGCATTAAAGATTTACACAAGGAAAAACAAGACGAATTAGAAAAACAACATAAAGCAAACCAAAAAGAAATTAAGAATATTGCAACTGCTATCAAAGACGGCACCTTAGCCTTGCCTGATAACAGTGAGTTATTTAACAAATATAAAGAATTCATCAAAGCTGATACCCCTGAAGGTCAAGAAAAACTCAAAGTGGTGCTTGAAGCTTGCCAAGCTTTTCAAAGCAAAAAAGATCCTCAATCACAAGAGGAAAAAATTGAATTTCAGAAAGCCAAAGCCCAGAGTGCTAAAGTTTCTGCTAATTTCTATTCTGAAGCAACAACTAACGAAACTTTTGATAACATGGGAAAAATAGCCGCAAATAACCTTGCTGCCGCCACTATGCTTGATGGCATTGCCAAACAAAAGGATATGTACCCCAAACGCGAAGAATCGTACGAAAAAATAATGGCTTCCAAGCTGGAGGACATAACTAAAGCCACTCAAAAAGATCGTGAGTTATCCATCATTGGTGGTCCGCAATTTACTCTATCCGGGCAAGAAGAAGCCAAGAACGTTTGGGGAGGAATCGCTACAGTACAAATGCGCTGGCAGGCTACTCCAATGGGAAGAATGGAATATATCAGTAACGACTCAGCAAAAGCATTCAAAAAAGCACAAAAAAATATCAAAAAAGGACGCACTGCCGAAATAGGAGAAACGCCTAGAGAAAACGAACCATTAAAAAATGCTAATGAAAGCATTCGTGCCGGAATCAACGGCTATCAACCACAGAAACGACTACCACAAGGCAAAGCTGAAGAAGTTCACGAATCCGCACAACAAACCGTTGAAGACCTGCGCCGACAAAATGCCGACACCGGCAAGCCGATGGGGTTGGAAGATACTGCCAAAATGCATGCTACTCATGATACCAATGCCGATACTGCGATGGCCGGCGTACAACAGAAAGAAGATGAGTTAACCGTGCGTGAAGCCGGACATCAGCAACGCGGGCAACAACTTCATAATCACCCGATGATGGCACGCTATTATGGAGCCCTCAAACCGCAACAAGATGTTGCCAAAATTGTCGAAGAAGGCAAAAAGAACAACTTTGCCGGTTGGAAAATTGCTACCGGAAGGGATTAATTGATGTACAAAAAACTCAAAAAATTTGTACGAGTCTGTTTTATCGGTGCCGTGTGGTCAATTTTATACTTCAGCATTGCATATATCCTGCTTAAAGCCGTTTGGGGATTTGATATTTTCAGCAAACGCTACTGGAACATCATCTGGAGATGGTGGAACGAAGGCGGAGTTTTTGATTCATTCCAGGAATATTCTTTTCTGATTACCCTATTGGCTGTTTTTCCCCTATGGATATGGGGGTGGAAAAAAGCCTGTAACATATCTATTGTCAAAGTACTGTTTTTCCCGGTATTTTGGTACAACAGTTGGCAAGAGCGTAAATATTCACAAATGCCCAAGAGTATCACTCTCAAAAACATGGGAGGTAGCGTGTCTAAACAATCTCCTCAACAGATAATGGATGAAATGATTGCGAGTCGTATGCCCCAGGAAAAAGATAAAAAAGATTTGAACTCAAATAAAATTCGTAGTAACTTTGAAGAAAAAAGCCGCAGTTTTCACAAAAAACTCGGTCAATGACATTAGGAGAAGTGTTTGAAACCCTTACTGATATTGGCTAGAATCATTCTTGTAGGCCTTTTCTGGAGTGTTTTCTTTATGGAAAGCATCAGGGTTATTATGCTTCGTAACTGGCATTTTGACATTCTCAACCTCGACCATTGGCAAATTGCATGGGATTTATGGTCCAATTCATGGGTAATATCCGAACCTAAAGAATGGGCCTTTGTACTCATAATCATCTCGTTTATTCCGCTGTGGTTTACCGGTTGGATTGCTCTGAGTTTGGTTTCTTGGGGCAAATTTATTTGGTTTATCATAACCTTACCTGTCAAAATGTTTAAAAACCTTTTCTACAAACCGGTTAAAATTATCACTACCAACACCGGCGTAACACCTATCAAGCGCAAACGTTCATACAAGGAAATCAGACCTCGGGCACTGCGTAGTACTCCTTCATACACCAACCAGGTAACAACAGCTCCGCAATCTGCCATCGTTGTCCCTGCGGTTTCACCTGTTATTCAGTCGTCGCCTTCTACTGCTGTAGCTACGGCTCCTGCTACAGTTTCTCAACCAGCAAAATTTGATCACGCATTGTTCAAATTTGATGATGATGTTGATGATTTGGACTTTGACATTGATGCTTTTGACGTTACTCCGGCACCAAAACCGCAAAAAACTCAAACGTCTCGTCCAAAATATGAAGAAGATAACGAAGCTCCTCGTCCTCAACGTAAAAATGAGCGCCGTGATCGTAAAGAACCTGAACGTGATTCTCGTAGCTCTTCTCGAAACACCAGCAGCGACGAACAGCAACGTCAGCTTTCCGCCCCTAACAACGAATCCCGCAGAAGCACACCGCCAAAGGTCAAAGACGACTTTATTGGTCGCGAAAAATCATCTCCACACGCTCCGACCGGCTCATGTGCAGATATAATTCGTCAAAAAGGATATGAAATCATTACTCGTATCACTGTTAAAAACACCGTGATTGACTATGTCGGCGTTTCAGCAAATCGTATTTGTTTGTGTATGCTTGATCGTGAACCGGGCGACTGGTTGGCTGATGAAGAGCGTTTTAACGATGAAGAACCCCTCTGGTTCTCTGAAAATTCGCACCGCATATCACCTGTCCGTAAAATAGACTTGGCACGCGAAGAAATTACCAACCGATTGGAGGCCGCCGGCATGAATTTTGCCGTAACTCCGTTTGTAATCATTCAAATCGGTAATATTATTAATGCCGAAGACATGTTTGAAATTTGGGAATCCCAACACATCAACGTAACCAGAATTGATCGCGGCACCCCGAAAGAAATCAGACTGTTTGCCCGTGCTCTTCCTGAGGCTGACAAACCGATTGCCCCCGGAAAACTTGATAAACTCCTCAACATCTTGCGCAATATGGGATAATAAAGGAAAATAAAATGAAAAAACGCGGAGAAGAATGGGAAGAATATGATCACGCCGTCCAATGGATGGCACTGACCATTATCATCACCCTGCTTATAACAATTTTGCTGGCCGCTTTCTCGTTGCCGCTCGGATACCTTATTGGTAGCGGTGTATCTAAAGAATCTATAACTACTGTCGGAAGATTTTTAACCAAAATTGTCAATGATCCTGCTTTTTTATTCCAACAGTACGGTCGCTGGTTTAATCAGCTTTCCAACCATAACGGAAACTTTCATTTCGGATTGTGGTTACCGTTTCTACCTTTCCTTTCCCTGCCGACCGGTCTAATAATCGGAGCCGCCACCAATCCCTATCGTTTTCAATCAAACATACATGGTGCCGGTCGCCTTGCTACACTCAAAGACATTAAAGCCATGAAATTACTTGATGGTTTTTGTATGGTAGTCGGCAAATTTAAAGGATATTACCTCAAACTTCCCGAAACATTATCAACACTGTGTTGTGCACCTCCGGGAACAGGTAAAACTGCCGGCGTGGTTATTCCGACAATTTTTAACTCAAAAGGTATGAGTCTTATTGTCAACGACCCTAAACCAGAGCTGTGTTACAGCACTTCCGGCGCACGCGCTAAAGAAGGTCCGGTATTCATTATCAACTGGGGTGCCGAAGACAAACCGGAAGAAGGTCTCTATTATCCGAGCTGGAACCCTCTGTCCCCGTCATCGCTTCCTATGGCCGGTCCGGCACGTGATATGTATATTGACTCTATGTGCAACATTTTGGTTGAAGACCCCAAAGGTGGCGCAGATCCTCACTGGTCGCAAACCGGTCGTGCCGCTCTCACCGGCTTTATACATTTTATTGCCTCAAAATGCGAAAAAGCACGTGCCAACGACTACTTTATCAGCCGTATTTACGAAGGCAAACTTGATGCCGAAGACCGCCAGGTTCTTGAAGGATATTATGAAGACATCAAAATGCATAACCCTGCGGCTGTGAGAGCCATAACCGATTTGCGTAATAATAACCTTACGGTTGAAAACTATGTACCGATCGGCACTTGGGATTTGTTACCTGAAAAATGGGTCGGACGAGAGGCGTGTATTGCCATGATTATGGAATGGCTGACCGAAGCCCAAATTAAACAGGGACAAGAAATCCGTCGCCGCATGGACGAAGGCGACCAAATGGCCGCCATGGCGGATCCGATGCGTGATTTGCTGGAGGCCGCCATTGAAGAAGCCCGCAAATACGGATATACGCAACGCGCATACACCGAACTTTCCTCGCTCAGCAACATGCCTGACAAAGAACGTGGATCAGTTATGTCCACGGCTTTTGCCGGTATCGGAATTTTTAAAAACTCGGCAGTTGTTGCACGCACCAGCTTTTCCGATATACAATTCAAAGATTTGCGCGGTATGAAAGACCCGATTACCGGTGAGTGGAAACCTATTTCCGTTTATCTGTCGGTCAACCAGGTAGATGCACGTGCTTTGGGTGTAATTAACGGCATTTTCATTGAATTAATGTCATCATACCTAATTTCCAATCCGCCTAACTATGTTAACCCGTCTGATGGCAAAATGGGACCTTTCCCCGCAATGTTTGTTTTGGACGAGTTTCCGCAAATGCCTAAATTAAAAGCCATTATTGACGGACCGGCGGTCGGCCGCGGACAAAAAGTAGCTTACTTATTGATTGGACAAGACCTCGGACAAATCTCCGGTAAATATGGAAAAGATGATCTTGAAACGGTTATTTCCACCACTGCCTGCAAAGTTATTTTGTCGCAAAATAACGAGCAAACTGCACAGCGATTCTCCAAGATGGTTGGTAATAAGACTGTTCAAACTTCTTCTTATTCAAAACAAGAAGGATTTGCGGCCAAAGGAGCCAACCCGTTTTCTAAGAATACTACTTATTCTCTGCAGGGAGTTTCGGTTATCACCACATCTCAATTGTTGAGTTTACCTCAACTTAAACAGGTAGTACTTATGCAAAGTAACATCGACCACCCGATTATGGCCGATTCTCCACGTTGGTATCTTGATCCCAAGATGAAATCATTAGCTAAAATTCCGCCGGCACCTAATGTTCCTGAGTGGATTGTAGCCCAACGTGAAGACATCAACGACAATATGCTCGAAAAACTCGGTCTTGCCGATGATGACGGAGCAGCTCAGGCATAAAGCTTGTCCAATACCGTCAGGATTTCTTTGCATTTTGCATCTGCAAGAGAATAATATATTGACTGAGCCGAGCGGCGAGTAACCACAACCCTCGCCGCTCTTAATATTGCCAAATGTTGCGATAAAGCCGACTGACTTATATCCATAACCGCTTCCAGTTCACAAACCCTTTTTTCTCCGCCTTGTAAATGATAAACAATCTCCAATCTTTTCACATTTCCCAATGATTTTAATATCTTTGCACTCTTCAGCAGCTTCTTTGCTTTCATTCTATCCTCCGCATTTAACCGATTAGCTACCTATAAAATAGACATTGGTATTGAAATTTAAAGATTATGAATTTAATATCGTAATCATAATCATAGGAGAAAATCAAAAATGCCCAAAGACGAAATATCAAAATTGAGTTTTGAAGAAGCCCTCGCCAAACTTGAAAATTTGGTTCGTGAACTTGAAGCCGGAAAAATAAAGCTTGACGACGCTGTTTCATCTTATGAACAAGCCGTTGCCCTAAAAAAACTTTGCGAAAAAAAACTCAACGATGCCAAACTTAAAATAGAGAAAATAGAAACCTCGCAAAACGGTTCTCAAACTTTAACCCCTTTGGATAAGATTAATAATGATGACTAAAATAGAAGAAGTTCTTAAAAATTATTCTCAACACTTCAACCAAGAAATCTCGCGTTTTTTTGCTTTTCCTCAAGGAGACGAAAAACGTGTTACTGAAGCAATGCACTATTCATTAACCCGCGGCGGCAAAAGATTACGCCCGTTTTTAGTTTATGAAACATCAGGTTTGTTCGGAGTTGACTTTGAACACTCAATCAACACCGCTATGGCTCTTGAAATGTTGCATACATACTCTCTCATCCATGATGATCTGCCGGCAATGGATAACGATGACCTGCGACGCGGTTTTCCGACATGCCACAAACAGTTCGATGAAGCTACAGCCATAATCGCCGGGGACGGACTTTTGACTTATGCTTTTGAAATTATGAGCTACCCGCAAACCGCCACCGATCCGGAAATGCGTTGCCGATTAATCGAGATGTTGGCTCAAGCAGCCGGCGCTTTTGACGGCATGGTTTCGGGCCAAATGCTCGACCTTATTGCCTCTACCTATACCATTAATAATAGCAACGCTAAGGACATAATCCGCCATATTGAAGAAATGAAAACCGGACGCCTGTTACGTTATGCAGTCGAAGCCGGTGCCGTACTCGGCAATGCATCACCATCTCAAACTGCAGATCTGATAAACTATTCCCGTAAAATTGGGATCGCTTTTCAAATTGCCGATGACATACTTGATGCAACCGGCAATGAACAACTTGTCGGCAAAACGTTGCGTAAAGATACCGATCAAAACAAGCTGACATTTGTAAACCTTTATGGACTTAATATGGCCAAACAAATTGCCGATGAACTTATTGAAGGTGCTATAGCCGATTTATCATCATTTGGCGATAAAGCTGAAAACTTACGTTTATTGGCCCACTATATAATTGAACGTAATCACTGAGGAGACGTCTATGAAAAAAATAATTGTCATATTTGTACTAATCATTTCTGCACTTATATTTTCACAACGTGCTGTCTCACAGATACAATTAGGTCCGTCTCATAAGCTGTACAATGAGAGAATTTTAGCAACCCCTTTTTACAACTATTTTCCCATCAGCAGTAAAGGAAACTGTCAACCGGGAGGTATATTTGATGATTTGATTACAGATATGACTAAGATAGTTCAGGTTAAAGCAAAATTGTACTGCCCAGACAATTATGAAGACAATATTCGTGCCGGAGCGAAGGGAGCGGCTGATCTTGCCCTTGGCATCTACTCTGACACTTCTTTATATGAAGACTGGAAAATAATCTATCCTGCAGCCATTGACAACCCTGTGCATCTGGTAATGATACCGGAACGTGTGTCGGAAATAAAATCAATTGACGACCTCAAAAATCTCAAAGGTGCTATCAACACCAACGACCACTTTAACGACTTTGTAACCGAACAATTGCAAAATTTCAACCTTGAAAAAATTGATAATAGTGAGGAAATGTACCGTAAACTGATTACCGGTGAAATTGACTATATTTTCATAACCTATTGGTATGGCAAAGCCGAGGCCTTAAGACTTGGCGTTAATGAAATGGTGAGCTTCTCCAAAAAGGGGATTTGGAATATGCCTCTTTTCATTGGAGTATCCAAGTTATCTCCGGGACGAAAATTTTTCTCCCACACTTTGACAGAGTGGATGAAAGACGATGCCATAAGAGAAAAGATTAAACAGCGCGCTCTTGATCTGTTGCAACAAACAGCCGAAGAAAACCGAGGAAAAGTTCCATTAACATATCAACCGAATAAATCAGATATGTAACTTGACCAAAACTCAACAAGTTGTTAGATTGATAATATAGTAATTTGGGAAACAAAAACATGGGACTGCTTATACATCATCCGATTTCTCCTTTTTCACGCAAAGTCCGTATTTTGCTCAGTGAAAAACGTGTTTTGTTTGTATTAAAAGAAGAAGAACCTTGGCGTTTGTCTCCCGAGGCTTTGCGTTTCAATCCCGCCGGAGAGCTACCAATCTTTATATATGATGGTAACATTATTTGCGGTAATAACGCTATTTGTGAATTTTTAAACGAATTTTATCACCCCAAAGAGTTTCCTCTTATCAGTGGTGATTGCAAACAACGCGCAGAAATACGCCGTTTGACTGAATGGTTTGATTCTAAATTTTATCGCGAAGTATATAAAACCATTGTTAATGAAAAAGTATTCAAACGCTTTACTTCCGGTATTGCCCCCGATTCTAAAGTTCTTAAATCTGGACTATACAACCTTAACTTCCATATGGAATATATTGATTGGCTCTGTGAGAACCGCAACTTCCTGGCCGGAGATAATTTTTCTTTAGCGGATATTGCCGCCGCAGCTCATCTTTCAATAATTGACTACCTCGGTGATATTCCTTGGGAAGGCTATAAAAATGCTAAGGTTTGGTACTCAAAAGTAAAATCACGCCCGAGCTTCAAAGAAATTTTAAAAGACAACATCAAAGGTATATTGCCATCAAAACATTACAATAATTTGGATTTTTAGGATGAAACACAAGTATTTCGCAATATTACTTCTTCTTACAGCCTTGAGCGCCTGTGGTTTTGGTCGCCCGGATAAAGATGAACTTGTTCATCGCAAACCTTGGTGGAACACAGCTCCTTTTAACTGGATCGGCGCCCACGGAAATGGACAGGAAGTATACCACTGGCATCGTCCACATACTGGGATCCAAAAATTTTCAACTGACCACTTGTATTGCATGGAAAAAGCTAAAACTTTCAAAATTTTTCCTGCTACCAAAAAGTTTTTCCACGATATTTTCTATACGGAAGAAAAGCGTTTAGATACCCGTGCTGACTGGAATGGCAAAAGCGGCATTTGGGCAAGTTTCGTCCCATACCCCGGCGCTCAACCGCTTACAGTCAACGTTCCGACCAAAGAAGAAGATGACGATATAACTCCTAGAAAGTATGTTGATTGTATGTTAGAACGCGGTTATACATTCCGTAATTATAATATTCCGGAAATAACTAACATTTATTTGCGCACCCGCGGTCAATAATATCCGCCACCTACCGCCTTATAAAAACTGATAATATTTTCATATATCTGCCCATTGCTTTTTATAAGGTTACTTTCTGTTGCCAACAAGTTTTGCTCGCTGTTCAACAAATCACCGAACTCAATAAGCCCCTCTCTATATTTTATTCTTAATGCATCAAGAGCTTTTTTCATATCTACTGTTGCATTCCTTAATGCCATATTTTTTCTATATTCATTTTCAACAGATGATATTGCATTCTTAATTTCATTAACTGCATTAAGCATCACACTTTGATACGTATACAAAGCTTCATCTTTAGCAACATCGCTCATTTTTACTTTATTTAAAAGTTCGCCCCAATGCAAAAAAGGCATGTTGATCATCGGTGTATAACCATAAGCAGCATACTTTGGATAATTAAGCTCGCTAAATTTATGCAATTGCCGACCTAAAGCTCCGCTCAGGCTTATATTGGGAAACATTGCTGCAATTGCCACACCTATTTCAGCATTTTTTGCCTCTAATATTTTCTCGGCAACACGAACATCCGGGCGTTCTCTGACCACACTGATCGGAATTTGTTTTAATTTTTTGATATTGTACGTAATCGTTTTGGCAACATCACTTTTGTTTTCGTATGCAACCTTATTCGGTAACTTTGCAAGCAAAATTGCAATTGCATTTTCATACACTTTTATCCGATGCTCCAAATCCGGGATCATCGACTGAGTATTCTCAACAGCAAAGCAAGCCTGATGCAAATCTTCTTCCCCGACCAAACCGCTCTTATATTTATCCTCTGCCAGGTTTAAAATATTTTTTTGTAGTGCCAAATTTTCTTTTGCAATTTTTAACTCTTCGTACCCTGAAGCTCTTGCAAAATAATTACTTGCCACCTCCGTCGCAACCGTCAGTAACACATTATCCAAGTCAGCTGCCGTTGATTGATATATTGCCCCCAAGCTTTCTGTCTGTCTGCGTCCTTCACCCCAAATATCCAACTCCCATGATGCATCAAAACCAACATTATAAAAGCTGTTTTTGTTTCCAAACTCTCCGTACCCGGTGGCATATTTATAATTATAATCCCCGTTTATATCAACCATCGGAAAATATTTAACCTTACCTATATCCAAATTATACCTTGCCTGCCGCAATCTTGAAATCGCCGTTTTTACATTCAAGTTATTTTTCAACGCCTCTTTAACAAGCAGATTCAATTCCTCATTATTAAAAATATAAAACCAATTTTTATGTAATGGTAAGCCGTCAGCATTTATTTCTAGACTTTGTTCCAGTTCTTCGTCACTCCAAAATTCCGGTCTTTCATAATCCGGACCCAGCGTACATGACATCAACAACAAAAGTAACACGAAACTACAAACTTTTATCATTACGCTACCTTTTACCTGCTTTTTCTTTAATTGTTTCAAACAGCGCAAAATATGCCGGAATAAAAATAATTCCGACTGTTGTCGCTGCAATCATTCCGTAAAACACCGCCGTACCGATAGCAACTTGGCTGGCCGCCCCTGCACCTTTTGCCACGATCATCGGAAACACGCCCAAAATAAAAGTAAGCGCTGTCATCAACACTGCACGAAATCTTTCCTCGGCTCCTCTTAATGAGGCCTCAACAATTGGTTTTCCCTGTTCGCGATAATCTTTTGTAAATTCTACAATTAAAATTGCATTTTTAGCCGCCAATCCAATCAACATTACCAAACCCAACTGTGCATATATACTTAAAGATTGTCCGCTCAACTGCAACCCTGTCAACGCTCCCAAGATTGCAAAAATTGTCGAAAACATAACTGCAAAAGCCAACATCCAACTTTCGTAAAGTGCCACCAAAAACAAATAACAAAATATCAAAGCCAAACTGATTAATATTAAAACCAATCCGGAAGCCTTAACTTCCTGCAAACTCAAACCGCTCCAAGCAATTTGATAATTTTCAGCATTCAAACTGTTATCAGCTTCGGCTTCAATTGCGGCAATTGCCGTTCCGCTGCTTACTCCTCCGACGGTTTGCGCCACTATTGATGCATTCTGGTACTGATTATAACGACTGATTGACTTCGGAGATAATTTTATTTTTACATCAGCAAAACTCTCAACCTTGATCATTGCGCCGCTATCCGAACGCACATACAAATTTTTTACATCATCAATACTGCGACGATAATCAAAATCAGCCTGAATAATAACCTTATTAACCTGCCCGCTCAGTGTAATATTGTTTATATATCTTGATCCAAGATTATTTTGCAAAGCCGAAAACAATGAACTTACCGACACTCCATAAGATTCGAGTTTAACCCTGTCAATATCAAGATAAACATGCGGCGCATTATCACTATAAACGCTAAACGCATACGCCAAATCGCGATTCCGATTAAGCCTTTGCAAAAAACTTTGTAACGCACTAAACATCTCAGAAGATGAAATATCGGGATTGTGCGACAAAAATTCCAAACTTAAACCATCACTGTTTCCGATTCCCGGAATTGATGGTGGTGCAAAAAAGTTTATTTTTGCGCCACTGATCGACTTCAAACTCTCTCCGAGTTTCTCGGTAATCGCCGAGATTGAAGTTTCTGCAGTTTCCCTGTTTTTCCACGGCTTAAGACCAACCACCCCCAGAGCCACGTTTTCTCCGGCACCGCCGAGCATACTATATCCGGCCACCCCGATAAAATATTGCACACCATCAATTGTTTTAATTTTTTGTGCCATTTCCGATAATGTTTCCGTCGTCATATTAATCCCCGACGTATCTGCAAGTTGCACATCAGCAAATATAATCCCCTGATCCTCTTCCGGCAAAAAAGATGTGGCTGTAAATTTAAATAATATACCGATTGCAAACAAAACAATTACGGTTAAATATCCGGTCATTTTCAGATTTTCGCAAAACAATTTAACTACAACCAAATATTTCTTTTTCAAAAACTCTATTGCGCTATCAAAGAGTCTGAAAAAAACATATGTTTTATTTTCTTTTTCATCATGTAACAAAATTGCACATAAGGACGGGCTTAACGTCAAAGCATTAAAAGCCGAAAACACAACCGATGTAGCTATTGTTACCGCAAATTGCTGATAAATCTTTCCCGTAATTCCGGCCATCAATCCCACCGGCACAAAAATTGATAACAATACAAATGTTGTGGCCACCACCGCACTTCCTATTTGGTCCATAGCCTTAATTGCCGCATCATGCGCCTGCATACCCTCAAACATCATCAAATATTGTACACGTTCTACCACAATAATAGCATCGTCAACCACTAACCCGATTGCTAAAATCATTGCAAAAAGCGTTAAGATATTTATATCAAACCCCAATGTATACAAAACCGCAAAAGTCGCAATCAGCGATACCGGAATGGTAATCAGCGGAATCAATGTTGTACTGACTTTTTGCAAAAACACATACGTTACCAAAACAACTAAACCGAACGTAATCACCAACGTCTCAATAATACTTTTTATTGAAGCCCTGACATATTGCGTTGAATCATATACAACCTCCAATTCCATATCATCGGCAAACGTCTTGGAAAGATTAACAATTTCTTTTCTTACCGCATTCATAATATTTAATGAGTTTGATCCCGGCGTTTGGCTCAAAGACATAATAACTGCCGGTGCATCGTCATAGCTTGCTTTCATTGTATACGTATCTGCCCCCAGCTCAACCCGGGCAACATCTTTCAATAAAACCAAACCGCCTTGTGTTGAAGTTGTAACCACAATATTTTCAAAATCATCGGTCGTATTTAACAATCCTTTTGCATTCAAGCTCAATACCGGATTATTTTTTTCTTTAGACGGTGCCGCTCCTATACTTCCGATTGATGCCTGAATATTCTGTGAGGCAATAACATTAGCAATATTATCGCTATCCAATCCCAAAGAAGCAATTTTATCCGGTTTTAACCACACACGCATGCTATATTGAGGTCCGAAAATTTGCACATTACTCACACCGCTTACACGCCCCAACGGATTTTTTATATTTGCATATGCATAGTTACTCAAATACAGATCATCATATGTGTTATTCGGTGAGCGCAAAACCAACATTCCCAGCATATTTGATGTTTCCGTTGTAACCTCTACTCCTTCTTGTTGTACAATTGACGGAAGCTGAGACATAACCTGACTCAGACGATTTTGTACTTTTACCTGCGCAATATCAGGATCTGTTCCGACATTAAACGTAATTGTAAGTTTATATCCGCCGTTATCATCTGAAGATGAACTCATATAGAGCATATCCTCAATACCGTTAATTTGATTTTCAATCGGCACCGCCACCGCATCAAACACAACCTGTGCGCTTGCACCGGGATAATTTGTACTGACCACGATCTGCGGCGGTGTTACTTCCGGATATTGTGAAACCGGCAACACTGCAATAGCCAAACCGCCCAACAACACCATTACAATTGACACTACTGCTGCAAAGCGAGGTCTATCAATAAAATATTTTGAAAACAATTTTACCTATTTCCTTTCTCTACCGCCTTCACTCTTTGCCCGTCTTTTAACGAAGTTATCTCCTCAACTACCAACAAATCTCCGCTCTTAAAATTATTTTGCAAAATGTACTCGTCATTATACTCTGTCAAAATTTCGGTTTTATGCGATTGAAATTGATTATCTCTTATAACACTGACTTTTGCTCCTTCAGGAATCAACGTTACCAACTCTTTTGCCACGGCAATACCTGAATATTGTTTTTCCACTTCAACCGTAACATATGCGTTATCTACCAATTTTTTTTGCGGATTATCAAACTTCGCATACACCGCAATAGAATTTGTTTTTCTGTCAATGGCATTATCGGCATACTCAAAAAATCCCTCATGCTCATATTTATTTCCATCGGCCAGTATCAGTTTAATTTTTTCTTTATCAAACATTTTTGCTTGCTGATTTTCTTCCAAATAGTCTTTATCGCTTATTGCAAATACAATTCGTATAGGATCCGTTTGCACAATGCTGAAGAGCTGTTTTTGCGGAGATACATAATCACCCACACTCAATCCCACTGTCCCGATTATTCCGTCAATTGTTGCGTGGATTGTAGTATATTCCAAGTTTACTCTCGCTCTGTCAACCGCCGCTTTTGCTTGTGCCAAAGCCCCTTTTGCCGCAAAATATTTTGCTCTTGCATTTTCAAGTTCGGTCATTGATACCGCCTTAGTACCCGCCTTTTCCATACGTTCATAATATTTTTTTGCATAATCAAAATCAGCTTCGGCACTTTCTTCCGCCGCAATAGACTCATTTAATGCAGCCACATACTCATCCGGCTTAATTTGAAGCAATTTATCACCATTTTTTACACTCTGCCCGCCACTTACAAAAATTTCTTCCACAAAACCGCTTATATACGAATAAACGTCAACATCATTTATTGGTGTAACATAACCTATATATTTTTTTCCTACGATAACACTGGTTTCTTTTATCGGTTTAACATCCACTTCAATCAAATCTTGAACATCTGATTTATTTTTAGTCGAAATTGCATATTTTACGATGACAGCTAAAGCAATTACTGCCGCAACTGCCGCTAATCCCCGTCCATAACGTCGAACTTCCGTATTAAACATTTTTCTCTCCATACTCACTATCGGTTTAAATAATTAAACTTAATAGCGATTCAAGTTATAATCTTAATCAAATTTTTAGACATTGCCTGTTATGCTGAAACATAAAATTTCAAATTCAGGGAAACGCAGTCATGTTATACAATTATCTAAATTCTTTTTCCGGCAACCTCTTATCCTTTTTTACATCATTGGCAATCATGCTTGTCTGTGGCAAAAAATTCATTTCTGCCATGCATAGTTGGCAACATGAGGGACAACCCATACGAGAGGACGGCCCCAAAAGTCATTTGGCTACCAAAAAAGGCACCCCGACCATGGGCGGACTGCTTATCTTGTGTGCCATAATTGTTACAACATTACTTTTTGCCGACCTAAATAACAGTTTTACCTGGATTTGCCTCGGTGTATTAGTCGTTTTCGGAGCAGCAGGTTTTTCCGATGATTACGTAAAAGTCAAAAAACACACCCCAAACGCCATGACCGCAAAAGTAAAACTCTTAATTCAATTTGCCACGGCATTAGGGGTAGCCGCCTTTGCCGTTTATCAATACCAGGAACCATTACGTTTTACGACTGTAATTCCGTTTTTTGATGCCAAACTTAATCTTTGGTACTTTTACATTCCATTTATAATGATTGTTATTGCCGGAGCCTCAAATGCCTTAAACTTAAGCGACGGACTTGATGGGCTTGCCACCGGACTTGCCATTCCATCGTTTTTAGCCTTTGGAATAATTGCCTTTCTATTAGGATATGGCTACTATAACATTTTACCTTTTCAAAATCTGAGCATTATTTGTTCCGCAACCATAGGTGCTTGTCTTGGTTTTCTTTGGTTTAATTGTTCCCCGGCTAAAATTTTCATGGGAGACACCGGTTCGCTCGCTCTCGGCGCCCTTCTCGGCACCATCTCTGTACTTGTAAAACAGGAACTTTTGCTTGCCATAGTCGGCATAGTGTTTGTGGTTGAGGCCTTATCGGTAATGATTCAGGTTTTCTGGTACAAACGCACCAAAAAGAGAGTATTTTTAATGGCACCGATACATCACCATTTTGAACAATTAGGCTGGAAAGAAACAACTGTTGTTTCCCGCTTTGTCATTATATCTTGGATTGCCGCCATTTTTGGGTTGTTATCTTTGGTTGTATCGTTCTGAGGAGCCGGTAATGTTATCCAAGCACAGTACAAACAGCCGTCTTGCAAATTGGTGGTGGACCGTAGATAAAACCTTGCTTGCATGCATCATTGCTCTGATGGTACTCGGAATATTTCTCACTTTTTCTGCTAGCCCTGCCGTAGCTTTACGCATAGGCTACGGAAGCTATCACTTTATCCAAAGACATCTGTTTTTTGCTCCGATTGCTTTGGCTGTCATGATTTTCTTGTCTATGCAAAGACTTAAAGTCATTCGTCGTTTATCATTACTCGGCTATCTTGCTGCTATTTTTCTGGTAGTGATGACATTTGTTACCGGTGAGGCCAACAAAGGAGCTTCCCGTTGGATTTCTCTTTTCGGTTTTTCCCTGCAACCATCGGAATTTGTAAAACCATTTTTCATTGTAACCGCAGCATGGCTCTTTGACGGACATCGACAACACAGTGAATTTCCGGGCAACTGGTTGTCTGCTGCCTTATTTATCATAACCGCCGGACTTATCATGCTCCAACCCGATATCGGCATGACCATAGTGGTCTCATTGGTATGGGGTTTTCAATTTTACCTAAGCGGCATGCCTTTAATTCTCATACCTATACTTGCCGCTTTGGGAATTGGCGGTCTTATCGGAATCTACTTTATGTTTCCACACTTTCACGCACGTTTTCAACAATTCTTTGCTTCCAGCGGAGAACTCAGCTTTCAAGTACAAAAATCTCTTGAAGCTTTTCAAAGCGGCAACCTGTTCGGGCGCGGCCCTGGCGAAGGAATTGTAAGATCCCATATTCCTGATGCTCATACTGACTTTATATATGCCGTTGCCGGTGAAGAATATGGTGTATTTTTATGCTTGGCAATTGTTGCAATTTATGCCACAATCGTCATACGCTCTTTGTTACTTTCATGCAAAGACAACAACTTATTTATAATTTTATCGGCCTCAGGCCTGGCAATGTCTTTCGGTTTGCAGTCAATTATCAATATGGCCTCAACATTGCACCTGATACCGACCAAAGGAATGACACTTCCATTTATTTCCTATGGCGGATCTTCTATCATCGCAACCGCCATCGGAATGGGAATGTTGCTTGCCATCACGCGTAAAAACATCCATGCGGAGGATAAAGATGACAGATAACAAAAAAAATAAACTCATAATTCTTACAGCCGGCGGCACCGGCGGACACGTATACCCGGCAGAGGCTCTTGCTCAGGAATTATCGCAACGCGGATACAGACTTATGTTAATAACCGACACCCGTGGTTTAAATAATTATCATGGAAAACTCGGTGAAATTGAAAATCGCGCCGTTTTAAGCGGAGCTTTAGTCGGAAAAGGCAAATGGTTTAAAATTAAGAGTTTAATCAAAACATCTTTAGGAATATTACAATCCATGTGGATTATTGCTCGCCACCGTCCCTATTGCATTGTTGGTTTTGGCGGATATGCATCTTTCCCATGCTCAATGGCCGCCATCTTATTAGGCAAAAATTTAATTTTACACGAACAAAATTCGGTAATGAGTCGCACCAATCGCTTTTTGGCTAAATATGCGACAGCAGTTGCCACCAGTTTTAACAAAACCAAATACGCTCCCTCTGGGCGCCGTGTTACTCGAACCGGTATGCCCGTACGCTCTTCAATAAGCGAGCTGTTCAACACCCCCTACACTCCGTCAACCGGCAGTAGAGTCTTTAATCTTATAATACTAGGAGGATCGCAAGGTGCTAAAATTTTTGGTGATGTTGTTCCTCTTGCCGTTAAAATGTTAGATAGCAAAACTCAAAGACGTTTGCGCATAACTCAGCAATGCCGAGCTGACGATGTAAAAAATATTGAAAAGTCATATCGAGAATCAAATTGCAAATGTACTGTTTCCGGATTTTTTAATAATATGCCGGAACTTTATTCAGCCGGACACCTTATTATTTCCCGTGCCGGCGCTTCAAGTGTCAGCGAAATTGCAGCCGCAGGTATTCCATCCATTCTTGTTCCCTTGCCGACCGCCGCCGATGATCATCAGACATCAAATGCTGCAGAATTTAAGAGCAATCGAGGGGGAATTGTTTTTGCACAAAAAGAATTTACTCCCGAAAAGCTGGCTTCAACCCTCAAACTTTTGATCGAAAATCCTGATGAACTGTCGGTCATGTCGGACAATACCAAAAAATTTGCTATTGTCGATGCCGATAAGCGTCTTGCCGATTTGGTGGAAAAAACAATTCGGAGAAGTTAGTATGTTTTCGTTTTTCAAAAAAAACTCGCTGTTAAAACTTCTTCCTGAAGTAAAAGGTAAATATTTGACTGACGTAAGTCTCAGTAAACACACTTGGTTCGGTGTCGGCGGTCCGGCAGAAGTCATGTATATTCCGCACGACAGTGATGACTTAAGCTTTTTTATTCAGGAATGTCCCAAAAATATTCCCGTATTCTTAATTGGTGGAGGTTCTAACCTCTTGGTTCGTGATGGCGGCATCCCCGGCGTAGTAATCAAACTCGATTCCCCTACTTTCAAACAAGTCTCTATCGGGACCAATGAAATTACATGCGGAGCCGGACTGCACAATATGGAACTTAAAAAATATTTACTCAATAATCAAATAGGCGGTCTTGAATTTTTATGTTCAATCCCCGGTGTAATCGGTGGATCGGTCAAAACTAACGCCGGTTGTTTCGGACAAGAAGTAAAAGACGTAATCAAATCTGTACAAATCATGAACGGTCTCGGAGAAATCAAAAAGGTCGGAGTAGCCGACCTTGAACTCGGATATCGCAGCAGCTGTTTTCCCGATGATTGGATTATATTATCCATAACTTTTGCCACAACACCGGATACAAGAGAAAATATTGAGCAAAAGCTGAACGAACAAAAAGCCTATCGTATATCCAAACAGCCATACAACCAAAAAACCGCCGGTTCAACTTTCAAAAACCCTCAAGGTTTACGAGCCTGGGAACTCATCAAAAAATCCGGTTGCGATACTTTATCCGTCGGCGGAGCAAAAGTTTCGGAAAAACATTGCAATTTTCTGATAAATACCGGCAATGCTACTGCCAAAGACATTGAAACTTTGGGCGAAACCATTATTAATACGGTACGGCAAAAGACTTACATAACCCTGGAATGGGAAATCAAGAGGGTGGGCATAGATAAATAATGTTTTGGTTTAAGAAAAAAAATATCAAACCGGAAATTCCGTCTCCCAAAGTTGACGAACGTTATCGTGTCAGCCTTCCTAAACTATGGCCTTACCGTTTTATTGGCAACTTAATTGTTTTATTTTCGATTGCCGCTGCCACATTTGGAATTTTTGTTATAAAAACCAATTTTGTAGCCCAAAAACTTACTTCATTCTCTGATTATTTTCTCGAATTAACCTCCAAGATGGGATTCACCGTTGATGATATTTTAGTTTATGGGCGCAACAAAACTCCTTTGGATGAAATTAACAATGTTGTCAATTTACACCGCGGAGACAACATCTTCGGTCCAGATATTCATCAATTGCGTGCTGATTTAGAACAACTCCCGTGGATAAAAACCGCCATTGTTGAACGTTCATATAACCCCAATATTATAAGAATAACCATCACTGAACGAAAAATAATTGCAGTATGGCAAATCAAAAATCGTTTTCATCCGGTTGACATCGACGGCAAAGTAATTGATACCGACCAAATTCCATCATCACCTTTATTGCTCATTATCGGACGCAAAGCTCCCGAACATTTGCAAGAACTGTTGCCGATTATTCAATCTGACGATAAATTGTATCAACGTGTCAAAGCCGCAAACTTTATTTCAGGGCGGCGTTGGAACATTATTTTAGATGACATCAAACAAGGTATAGTCATTAAGCTCCCGGCCGAAAATGCCGAAAAAGCATGGAAGCGCTTATTAAAATTAAATAAAACTCGTGGAATTCTTAAACGTAAATTAACCATCATTGATTTAAGATTCGAAAATAAGGTGCTTGTAACCCCAAAAAAGGTCTCACCACAAAGGGGTATAAGACAGGTACAAGAACACGGAGTATAAATGGAGCCGACAGATGAATTCTTTTAACCGACAAACTTTAATTGCAGCTTTGGACATCGGTTCGTCCAAGGTTTGTTGCATTATCGCCCGTGTCGGACGTGATCAAAAGATCACTATTGCCGGATATGGCTATAACGCCTCAAAAGGTATCAAAAACGGCATAATCACCGACATCAAACAAGCCACTTTTTCAGTATGCGACGCTGTTGAAGCCGCCGAGCAAATGGCCAATGAACGTGTTGAAAGAATAATTGTTAATATTTCCGGCAATCGTGTCAAAAGTACCACCAAACAAGCCACCATTAATCTTAACAAATCAAAACCGATTACTGAGCTTGAAATCAACAAAGTAATGGATAAAGGTATCAACAAAATTAATGTTGAGGATAATGAATTAATTCACTGCCTACAAACAGGATATCGTCTTGATGGCGGAAAAGAAACTTCTGATCCGCGCAATCTGTTTGGAGAAACATTGTCTGTTGATGTACTTCTCGGCATGGTTCCCGAAATTTCATTTCGCAATACCAAAACCGTTCTCGATAATTCTCATCTCGTGATTGCCGAAAAAGTTTTATCTTCATATGCTTCCGGCTTAGCATGTTTGGTTGATGATGAAAAAGAACTCGGTGCAACCGTAATTGATATCGGTGGCGGAACAACAAACATTGCCAGCTTTAATCATGGTCATCCCATTTATTTCAGCTCAATCGGTGTCGGCGGAAACAATGTTACCAACGATATTGCTTGGGGACTGACCACATCTTTTGCCCATGCTGAGCGCTTAAAAACTTTGCATGGTTGTGCATTTCTGACCTCACAGGACCAAAACGAAACCATCAATGTATACCCTGTTGGTGAGGAAGATGACAGCTTAATTAAAAAAGTTCCGAAGTCAGAATTAATAAGCATTATTGCACCACGCATTGAAGAAATGTTTGAGCTCGTTGCTCAAAAATTATCAGAAGTCAAAGACATCAACTCACATCGTATCGTTTTAACCGGAGGTGGAAGCCAATTGTTAGGCATACGTGAAGTTGCGTCATTAATCCTTGACAAACAGGTTCGTCTCGGTCGTCCGCGCAACATCGGCAACATACTTGATATTTCAAACTACCCGGTATTGCAGTATCCGTCATTTTCAACGGTAATCGGACTGTTACTCTTTGTCCTCAACCACACTGAACGCAAACCGACAAAGGTAATTTCAAAACCTCTCAATACCGAGGGTGGACGTTTTACCAAAATTATGAATTGGTTAAAACAAAATTTTTAATTTTGGTAACTAAACCTTAAACACTTTCTCATATTATAACATCAATTGTTATCACTTTTATAACCGTGGAGTAAATCTATGCCAGTTAAATTAGCTGTTCCGGAAACCAACATGATCACACTAAAACCCCGTATTTCCGTAATTGGTGTCGGTGGTGGCGGCGGAAATGCCGTAAATAATATGATTGTAAAAAAACTTGAAGGTGTCGACTTTATTGTCGCCAACACCGATGCGCAAGCTTTGGAAAATTCAAAATGCGACCGCCGAATCCAACTTGGTATTGAAACCACTCACGGTTTGGGTGCCGGAGCCTGCCCGGAAATCGGTCGTGCTGCTGCCGAAGAAGCTCAAGCCGAAATTGAAAAAGAGCTTGAAGGTGCCAATATGGTATTTATTACAGCCGGCATGGGCGGAGGTACCGGCTCGGGAGCTGCTCCTGTTGTAGCCCGTATTGCCAAACAGAAAGGCATCTTAACTATCGGCGTAATTACAAAACCATTCCAATTTGAAGGCAAAAAACGTTCTGAAATTGCAGAAAAAGCCGTTGAAGAGTTTATTTCTGCCGTTGACAGCATCATAATTATCCCTAACCAAAATCTATTCCGTGTCGCTGACAAAACAACGACTTTGGCTGATGCTTTTGTTCTGGCTGATAATGTTTTATACTCCGGAGTTCGTTCAATTACCGACCTTATGATGATGCCGGGGCTCATCAACCTTGATTTTGCTGATATCAAAAGCATTATGCAGGACAAAGGCAAAGCCATTATGGGTACCGGAGAAGCCGAAGGCGAAGGACGTGCTCTTCAAGCCGCTGAGCAGGCTTTGTCCAATCCGTTGCTTGACAACAGCAATATGACCGGTGCTAAAGGCGTGCTGATTAACATTACCGGCGGCAATGACCTAACTTTGTTTGAAATTGACGAAGCCGCAAATCGTATCAAAGAAGAAGTTGACGAAGATGCCAACATTATTTTCGGTTCAAGTTTTGACGATTCGCTCAATGGCAAAATCAGAGTATCAATTGTTGCCACCGGCATTGACAATGCACGCATTGCCAAACCTAAACCCGCGGCACCGATTCAAACCGATTATTTAGCTGAAAGTTATTCTTCTGAGACAGATATGCCGAATACCCCGAGTGATGAAATCGATTCGAATTTAGCAAGATTCGCTGCCAACATCACGCCGGAAAGCATTGCAGAAGAGGAACCTCAAGTCGAAACTCAATCACAAGAAGAAGAAACTGTAGTTGAACAATCTGCAGAAGAAACAACAGCTAATGAAATTCAAACTCCGATTACCGTAATTGATGATTTGTCAGAAAACGAAATTTCATCAACAACCGACGAAAACTCTTCGGTCATAACCGAAATTCCACAGGCATCATCACTGTTCAGCGCCGTAATTAACAAAACCGAACACAATGATGTCGATATGCAATTGGAAAGCGCACTTTCTGCACAAAGTAACAGTTTTTCTTCCAAAAATGCTCCTAAATTTACTGAAGAAGAGCCAGAATTGTTTGCCAATAATCCGCAAGTTTTCAATGCTGCTCCTAAAGTAGAGGAAAGCGAAAAACTCATTGTCAGCGAAACCGAGGAATATACCCCGACTTTAATTGAGCGTTTTACAGGATTTTCAATTGCCAAGCGTAACCTCAAGAAAAAGATGGAACAGGAACGCCACTATCAAGAACCGGTAACTCCGGCACTGGCAGGTAATGATGACGATGATCGTAATAACCTTGACATTCCTTCATTCTTAAGACGCAAGTAATTATTACCAAATAAAAAAAAGCCGTTCAGAAGAACGGCTTTTTTATTGCATACTAAAGCTTAGTCTTCAAACTTATAAAGTTCTTCAACAGCAACTTTCTTTTCGCTTACTGTGGCCTTGCTCAAAACATGGTCAATCAATTTTTCTTCCATTACCGGAGCTTTTAAAGCCTCGACAGCTTGCGCATTTTTCATATAATAATCCAAAACCACTTTCTCCTGCCCGGGATATTTTTTGGCTTCATTCATAATTGCCGCATTCAGGTCCTCGGCTGTCAGTTGAATTTTTGCAGCCTCTCCGGCTTCTGAAAGCAAAAGGCCAAGTTTAACGCGACGAGTCGCAATCTTTCTATACTCCTCCATCAACTCTTTTTCAGGAGTATTTTTTTCATGCTCATCAAGCTGATTATGCTTTTTAGCATGCTCATACTGTTCCGAAATAGCCTTAAATTCAGCATCAACCATACCGGCTGGAACGTCAAAATTATAAGCCTTATCCAACTCATCCAAGAGCTGACGTTTCAACTTCAATTTAGATGCATGCTCATAATCTTCAGCAATACGCTTTTTAATGTTTTCCTTCAACGAAGCTAAATCTTTTTCGCCTACCGATTTGGCAAACTCATCATTAACCTCAATTTCTTTCGGTTGGCGAATTGCTTTTACTTCAACAGCAAACACTGCATCCTTGCCGGCCAAATTTTTGGCATGATAATTCTCGGGGAATTTAACTTTAACATCAACCTTATCACCGGCCTTAGCTCCAATCAGCTGATCTTCAAAACCGGGGATAAAAGCACCGGAACCGAGTTCCAAAGGATAGCTGTCGCCTTTTCCACCCTGGAATTCTTCACCGTCAACCTTGCCGACAAAATCAATTACAACACTGTCGCCCTTTTGAGCGGCATAAGCGGCATCTTCAACTTTTACGGTTTCTCTGCGTGAGTGAACAATGTAATCCATCGCTTTTTTAATCTCGCTTTCCGGAACATCTGCCGTTAGTTTTTCAACTTTAATCTTAGAGAAATCGCCAATCTTAATTTCAGGCATCAGCTCTGCAGTCATTTCAAATTCAATATCCTTGCCGTCTTCAAACTTATTGATTTTGACATTCGGCTGCATAGCCAAACGGAGCTTGTTTTCTTTAATAACACCATTAACAGCTTCACCGACTACCTCATCCAAAGCTTCGCCCAAAACCGATGAACGATACTTTTGTTTCAACATATCTTTTGGCGCCTTTCCTGGTCTAAAACCGGGAATCTTGGTCGTTTTAGCAATATGATCCAATTTAGCGTCGACTTTTTTCTCAAATTCTTCATTTTCAATAGTTACAGTATATTTTTTCTGTAAACCTTCAGCTTTTAATTCTTTAGTTTTCATCTTTTTTATTCTCTTTCACGTTGAAACACAAAGATTTGGTGCGGGCGAAGGGACTTGAACCCCCACGACTTTCGTCATCAGATCCTAAGTCTGACGTGTCTGCCAATTTCACCACGCCCGCACAAATTTACAGGCATAGTACCCATTTTTTGATATAAATCAAGCCCTAAAAATAAAAAAGTGGATTAAAGACTAAGGTTTTGCCTTGCCAAATTGCAATAAATATGTTTTTATCCGCTTAAATTTTACAACCAACACAAATTGAGTTTAGATATGGCAAATACGATCAATCCTCGCAAAACTTTTGCGATTATTTCACACCCCGATGCCGGTAAAACCACTTTGACCGAAAAATTACTGTTGTTCGGAGGTGCTATTCAACAAGCCGGTGCCGTAAAAGCCCGGGGAGAAAATCGCCATGCCCGATCCGACTGGATGAAAGTTGAACAGGAACGCGGTATCTCCGTCGCTTCTTCGGTAATGAATTTCGACTATCACGGCATCACTTTTAACCTTTTGGATACCCCGGGACACGAAGACTTTTCCGAAGACACCTACCGTGTACTGACTGCTGTCGACTCCGCGGTTATGGTGATAGATTCTGCCAAAGGTATTGAAACTCAAACCAAAAAACTTTTTGAGGTCTGCCGCCTGCGCAATGTACCGATTATCACCTTCATCAACAAGCTTGACCGTGAAGGTCGCGATCCTTTTGAACTGCTTGATGATATTGAAAAAACTCTTGCCCTGGACGTTACTCCTGCAAGTTGGCCAATCGGTATGGGCAAAGATTTTCTCGGTTGCTATGATTTAATTAACGACCAACTGATTTTGATGAACAAAACCGGCGATAAATCACAAATCAATGCAACCATTGAGACCTGCAAAGGTTTGGATGATGAAAAACTTGACAATCTACTGCCTCAATACGCCGTCTCTAAATTGCGTGAGGACATTGAAATGGTGCGTGAACTCTGCCCCGCTTTCGACAAACAAGCCTATCTTGACGGTGCATTAACACCAGTATTTTTCGGTTCCGCCATCAATAACTTTGGTGTCAAAGAAGTTCTGGAAGGTCTGCATGAACTTGCCCCTCAGCCTCTGCCCAGACCTGCAGTCGAACGTTCTGTCAATCCAGATGAAAAGAAAGTTACCGGCTTTGTATTTAAAATTCAGGCCAATATGGACCCCAAACACCGTGATCGTATTGCTTTTATGCGCATTTGCTCGGGGCATTTCAAACGTGGTATGACCTTAACTCAGGTTCGCGACGGGAAACCGCTCAAAGTTGCCACCCCGGTCATGTTTTTGGCTCAAGAGCGTGAGTTGGCTGAAGACGCTTTTGCCGGCGACATTATCGGTATACCTAACCACGGACAACTGCGTATCGGCGACAGCTTAACCGAAGGCGAAAAATTACATTTCACCGGCATTCCGAGTTTTGCGCCGGAACTGTTGAAATCGGTACGTTCTCTTGACCCGCTCAAATCCAAACATTTGGGTGATGCCCTAAAACAAATAGCTGAAGAAGGCGGCGCCAGCATTTTTAAACCTATTATCGGCTCTGAATGGATTGTCGGTGTCGTCGGTGTATTGCAATTTGAAGTAATGGCTGACCGCATCAAAAACGAATTCGGGCTCCCGGTTATGTTTGAACCCACACAATACTACACTGCTCGCTGGGTATCATGTGATGACAAAGCTGTCTGGAAAAAATTCTCTGATACAAATCAAATGAATTTGGCTCTCGATAACAACGGACAAGACGTTTTTCTGGCTCGTAACGCTTGGCACTTAAATAAAATCAAAGAAGATTTTCCCCAACTTGTTTTGAGTAAAACTCGCGAACAAACTTTCTAGTTATCTGTTCCAAAAACGATAACCGACGTAATCACGCACGGACTTAATTTTGTTGCCGTAAATGCTGACACCGATTTGTTTATCAAAGTCGATATTTGACAGATCGGGCATATCAATATCCTCATCAACCGAATGCGATGAAGCAAATTTATCCAACCAATTTTGTTTCATCCACTTATTACCGCCATCAAAAACCTGCAATTTTCCGGCACTGTTCCTAACTGCAACAGCTTTGCCTCCATCACCGGCTATAACATCAGGCACCTTCACCAAACACAAGCTTAGTCCTCCGCAAACTATGGCAATCAATCCCCAATAACGCCATTTACTGCGCCACAAACACAACCACAATCCACCCAACACAATCAAAATCAAACCCCATAATGGAAATGAATAAACTTCTGCCACAGCATGCGGTCTTGATGCTACCCATTCCGTCAAACCGTTTATTAAACAGATACCCCAACCGGCAACTTTCAGAGGCAACCATGACAGTCCCAACGGCATCATTAACAACACTAGCAAAATTGCCGGCATAATTACAAAACCGATTATTGGTCCTGCCACACAATTTGTAATACTTGTATATAATGATATGCGATTAAAATGATAAATAACTAACGGAAGTGTTGCCAAACTCGCCACCAAATCCGCCACAACAATTCCGACAAAATATACTATCACTCCACGCAATAACTTTCTTGTCGTACCAATCCTCTCTCCTGCCAAAAAACGTTCCAACTTTCTCCCGCAACACTCATAAAAAGCCACCAACCCTGCTACTGCAGCAAATGACAACTGAAAACTTATATTAATCAACATTTGCGGAGAAATTATTAAAATAATTGTTGCGGCAATCGCCAATACCCTCATTGATATTGCCTGCCGTTCAAACAGCACTGCCAATAATACCACAAAAGTCATAATATACGCCCGCTGTGTCGGCACTGCCGCTCCAGAAATACACAAATACATCGTACTTATAATAATTGCCGATACGGCTGCCGATTTTTTGGAATTATATCGCAATGCAAGCGCCGGAACACATGCCATCACAAATCTCACAAAAAAGAACATCAAACCGGCGAGCATGCTCATATGCAAACCCGATATTGACAAGAAATGCGCCAAACCCGAATCTCTGTATGCGGCAACCTGTTTTTGCGACATCAAATCCCTGTTTCCGGCAACAATCGCCGCCGCAACCGCAGCTTCTTCATCAGGTAATTTTTCAGCAATCATTTTTGTAACTTTGCGGCGCCACCTGTCAATACCTTTTCGCCAAAATCCTAGTTTTTTGGTACAATCAATTTCAAAAACACCGCTGGCCACATATCCGCCTCCGTTAATCCCCTCAAAGAAAAGTTTGCGATCAGGTTGATAACCGCCGACCAAATTAGCTTTCATAACCGGAGCAACTTCCGCCACCAATTCAACACATTTGCCAACCTCAATAACCTTATTTTTTGACAATATTGTTAGTCTATATTTTCCCTTAATCTTGTCTCCGCTAAGGTTTTCCATATTTCCCAAAACCACCCTCGGGCGACCTCGGTAGTTAGTATCTTTCTTTTCTATCTGACCTCGTAAATAAACTGCTTTTTCGGAGATTAGCGGCATATCTTTCGCCAAGTAGTATGCTTTTAGCTGAACATTTGTAAAACCGGCAAGTATAAATGCAATAAACACTAATACTTTCAATGCTACAGGACGATACCTCAACAAATATACCGACAACAATAAAATTTCTATCGACCCGGCCGTTAACCATAAAGGCGGTTCTTCCGGCAACGCAAAATATAATCCGATGCCAATACCCAACAACACCGGAATCCAAGCAAATAACTGATCCTTTTCAGCTTTTAATATTTCCCGAATTTTTTGCATATCGCCTCTGCATAATCGATCTTGTTTTAGTCTTATACCAAAATAAAAAAAGTGCCAAACAAAATTGTTTGGCACCCGCAAAAACTAGTCTTGCTAGAGCAGGCGTTCAAGTTCTCTGGCGGCATCGTCAATGTTGGTTATATCTACCACAATAACGTTCATAACCGTCGGCTGAAAACACCCCAAAAACTCGTTGCAAGTCAAAATGGTCGGCGCACAACGGCTTCCCTTAGCATCGGGAAAGGCGCTCTGCACATAAATTCCCTCAGGGTCATAGACAGACTGATAATCTTCAACGACCGAGCTCACTTCGGCTTCATCTGATCCCATAAACAGTCTGGGTTCAAACTCGCTTAGTTTTTCTAACAATTGTCTGATTTTCATAAATAAATAGTTTAATAATAATCAATGAATGTGTTTAGTGTACTTTTTTTAGACCATTTGTCAATTTTATTTTTGGTTGAAAAAATCATTTGAAAAATCTATATTCAAAACGAAGGAGACAAAACATGAAAATAGCGGTAATTCTTTCCAGATGCGGTATGATGGACGGTAGTGAAATTCACGAATCAGTCTGCACCTTACTCAACCTTGATCGACAAGGTGTTGAATATCAATGCTTTGCACCCGATTCGAAGCAGGCAAAAGTCATAAACCATCTTACCCGTCAGGAAGATAAATCTCCTCGTAATATTTTGGAAGAAGCCGCCCGTATTGCCCGTGGTAATATCAAAAGCTTGCAAGAATTTCATACTATTGATTTTGATGCCGTCATTTTTCCCGGAGGTAGCGGTGCAGTCGCCAACCTTACAGAAAACGGGAAAGTCAGACCCGAAATTGCCCAAATAATTACTGATTGCTTTGAAAGTAAAATGCCTATCGGCGCCATCTGTATTGCTCCTACTCTTATCGCACGGGTTTTAGGACATAACGGCATAACGGTTACAATCGGAAACGATACAAAAGTTGCCGCAGCTATTGAACAAACCGGTGCTCGGCATCAGAACTGCTCAGCCGATAACATTATCATTGATAAACAAAATCTTATAGTTACCACACCAGCATACATGCTGGCAAAAAGCATAAAAGAAATTGATACCGGGATAGAAAAACTGGTTCAAGCTATCATTAAACTAGGACGCTAACATCACTTTAAGCAAAACTTGCAACTTGCACAATTTGCTAATCTCCGGTTTGGGAGAAATTATCTCCCATCCGCGATTAGCCATAATATCAAAATATTTTTTATAGATATCCAACATCATTCTTAGCGGACGACTTGTTGATTTATCAACCTGGGCAAGCACTTTATATGCTTTTGCATAATTATCGGAAGCGATTCGACCCAATTCCTCACGAGCAATTGCCAAATTTTTATCAACCAAAACCGTTTTAGGGTCTGTCGAAACAATCTCCGCCTTATTTAAAAGTTCTTGCGGAATATACAATCGATTGTTATTTGCGTCTTCTTTAATATTTCGCAAAATATTGGTTATTTGCAAAGCCGTCCCCATTGATGTTGACAGTTCATTTATTATTTTTTCATCAGTACAACCGAATATACGCAACGACAAACTTCCAGTCATACCGCCAACACCGCGACAATACCCTGTCAATTGTTTCATCGTCGGAGCTTGCAACGGCTTATTCACATTTTTTGAAACACTGCTCAGCATGTTCAAAAATTCTTCTTTAGGCAGCTTAAAACGCAGACAATTCTTATAGATGCGTCTGCCTATATCTGTTGCCGGAACCTTTTTTTCAAAAATATTATCAAGCTCACGTCGCCAACCGTTCATAATTTCTTGTTTTTCTTTATCGTCAAGCGAACTCTCAACCACATCTTCAAGATGTCGCACCCATGCAATCAGCGTATACAAAGCCTCCCGCTTTGCCTTAGGCAACAAGCGCATACCCAAAAAAAATGCCGTACCGGTCTTGTTTTTTATTGTTTTATGAATATCATCCATATTTTAAAACCTGCCAAATATAACAGGAACTTATGCCATTTTTTACTCAAAATCAACATTTTTTTTAACAGCCTCTATCCACGGCAACACATCGTGTAATGCTCTTTTACAATATGCATTCTTGCGTTCTGCACCCTTAATTTTTCTGAACTTTCCGTTTGGAGTAATTTCTCCTCTTATATCGGGAAAAATTCCGAAATTTATGTTCATTGGTTGATAGTCGTCAATATTGGTATCGTCCTGCAAATGCTTTAACATTGCTCCGAACGCCGTTGTCTCCGGCGGCAACTTTGGTGCGCGACCATACATTTCCTCAGCCGCAAAATAACCGGCCAACAACCCGACCGCAGCACTTTCAACATATCCCTCGCAACCGGTTATCTGCCCGGCAAAACTTATGTATGGACGACTTTTTAAGCGCAAATATTTATCAAGCAAAATCGGACTTTTTATAAATGTATTTTTATGTATCCCTCCAAGTCTTGCAAATTCGGCATTTTCCAATCCCGGAATAGTCCTGAAAATCTCCTGTTGCGCCCCGTGTTTCATTTTGGTTTGAAAACCAACCATATTGCGTAATGTGTCCTCAAAGTTATCTTGTCTTAGTTGCACCACCGCAAAAGCATGTTCTCCCGTATGCGGGTTAGTTAATCCTACTGGTTTCATCGGACCGTATAACAAAGTATCTTGTCCTCTTTCCGCCATTACCTCAATCGGCAAACATCCGTCAAAATAGTTTGGTTTTTCAAAATCATGAAATTCCACCTTATCTGCATTCAACAATTTTTCAACAAATGCATAATATTGCTCCTTGGACAGCGGGCAATTAATATAATCGCGGCTGTCGCCCTTATCGTAACGTGATTGATACCAGGCCACATCCATATTTATGCTGTCCTTATAGACAACCGGAGCAATTGCATCGTAAAAAGACAGCGACTGATGCCCAATCTCATTCATAATTGCATCGGCCAATTTTTCGCTGGTCAACGGACCGGTCGCAATAATCACTCTGCCCCAATCCTCTGTAGGCAAACAGTCTAATTCCTCTACACAAAATTTAATATTGGAATTTGCTCTTAGTTTTTGCGTTATATATTTTGCAAACCCATCTCTATCCACCGCCAAAGCTCCACCGGCCGGCACTTTACATTTGTCTGCCGCTTCCATAATTAAAGATCCGGCTAAGCGCATTTCCTGATGCATTAAACCGACGGCATTATGTTCCATATCATCTGACCGCAACGAATTCGAGCAGACCAACTCTGCACAATTTTCATTTTTATGGGCTCCTGAAAACTTTTTCGGTTTCATCTCATGAACAACTGTTTTCACTCCACGGCAAGCCAACTGCCATGCAGCTTCGCTTCCTGCCAATCCTGCGCCTACAACATGCACTTCAGACTGTTTCATATGCACCTCGCTAAAGTTAATATTTAATCTATAAACACTTACCCACCAAAAGTAAATTACCATTTGTCATTTTATAAAAAAAAATATATCATTAGCCCGAAATGAGAAACTATTTTAAGACAGTTAGTAATTTAACGGCTCTAATAACCGTTTTATGTGTCCTCGGCTCGCTGCCGACTTGGGCTGCTGATGATGTCAGCACAATGCTTTTTGGTCCGGGCAAAAAAATCAGTGCCAATAAAAATAACCCGCTGATTCCCAAAATCAGCAAAACTGACCCGCAGAAAAAAAATATTTCTCCGAAAATCAAAGCAGATACCTCTTCCCAATCTCCCAAAAAAACAACAAAAACCTCAACTAAAAAGGAAGACAAGTCGCTTACCGAAAAAATCAAACAGATAGAAAATGACATCGATGAAAAAATTGAAGAAGAATCCGATTCGTTATTGAAAGACACATGGGTTGAAAAACTAAGCAACACCCTCACCCCGAAAGAAACCGAAGCCCCCGATATTGAAATCGGAAGCCAAAGCGTATCTCTTGACAGTCTCACTCATGAAAAACGTAAAAACAGTCGCTCAAACGCCGCAGTATTTGACATTTCCGGCGTAATGTTGCGTATGTCTCTCAATCAGGCGGAATCTGCTCTGATCAAACGCGGTTTTAAACCGGTTTCAAAAAAATATGACATTCCCAATTTTATCAAATGGCGTTATGAGGAACAATGCCGGAACACCGGCGTAATCGGGTATGAACGACTTAACAGTTGTGTTGTAAAAGCAGCAAAAGAAAACAACTACCAATTTGTTCAAAGCTCAAAATACGTCAAAGATGACAGCAAAGAAGAAATTGAAATTTGGCTGACCAGTAACTTTACCAATAACAAAGTTTACAAAGTTACTTATTCTACCAATATCGTCAAAGTAAACCAAGGCAGCAGTAAAAAAACAAAATATCTGCATAACATTAAAACCTACGAATTTTGGCGTCGCATCAACCAAAAATACGGGGTTCCCGACAATAAGACCGAGGTTCTATGGGGCATGGGCAACAATAAACCTTATCTTAAAGCCTACACCGGCAAGCTGTTGCTTGAAGATCCGATGTTGCGTGAGCTCGACTATACGAGAATGTCCCGTGAAGATGCAAGATTTATAAACTCTAACTTATACAACTTTTAACATGAAACCGCAATTTAACATCACCGAACTAGTTTGCACCCGTATCAGTCATGATTTAATCGGCAATATAGGTGCTTTTGCCAATGCTGTTGAACTTATGGAGGATGACGATCAAGAATTTTTATCTGAAATCAAATCAACCTTAAAATTCAGTTCTACCGTATTAAGTTCACGGCTTAAATTTTTTCGCATGGTCTTTGGTTTGAGTAATTCCAATCTCGACAGTGCAGAAATTGTCGCCAAAACATGCACCGACTACATCAAAACTCTCAACCCCAACTATCCGATAGAGTTGCACATCAAAGCCCAAGACAACCAACAAGAACTCAATCGCGTTTTGATGCTGACCGTAATGACAGTAGCCGACTTAATCATTAAGGGAGGCTCAATAGATATTGGTTTAAACCAAAAACAAATCATTGCCAAAGTAACCAGCGACTTTCCCCTCGCTCAGAGTAAAATCGAAGCAATCAGAGGGATTACCAAGGATGAACTCCCCGATAATCTTTCCCAATATGCCCCTGTTTTCTGCCTGCGTAATATGGGAGCCAACATAAACCTTGATACCACTGACGGACTGGTTATGAGTATTTCCTAGAAAAATTTTCCTTGAAAATTACACTCGTTAATGTAATCTGCCATAAAATGTTATACAGTAGGAACTTGACTATGAACTTTACCAAATCAGAACTCAATATAATATACAGCACAATCAGACAATTTCTATACTTTATTGCTACATTTGCCTTTGTGCTGCTCATCAATGTTATTGCTAAACATTACAAATCCGCCACATTTGAAGAACACGGCATAATTGAAAACATGCAACTGTCTTTCCTCTTGTCCGCAGGCATTGTCTTTTTCATCAACACATTACATAACAAGACAATGCGTAGCATAAGTTTCATTTTAGCGTCATTCTGCTTTTTTGCCACATGCCGCGAATTGGACAGTTTTTTTGATAAATTAATACCGGTAATCAGTTGGAAATTTGGTTATTTCTTTCCGTTGCTCGCTGGAATCTATGCATTTTTAACATTTAACAGCACTATCAAATCATCTTTACAGTTCCTGGCTTCTCAATCATTTTTCATGATGTGTTGTGCAATAATAATTATTTTACCAATTGCCCAATGTATTGGACATCGCCCACTGATTGTTGCCGTTTTGGGACAACACAATGTCGCTGACATCAAACAATTATTTGAAGAATGCTGTGAACTGATCGGATACTTTATCATTCTGCTATCTTCGATTGAATACAACATTAATTTTCATAAAAAATAACTCTTGCCATATTATATTTTTTAGATTAAAAGAGTTTGCATAAAATCGGTCCCATCGTCTAGTGGCCTAGGACATCGCCCTCTCACGGCGGTAACGCGAGTTCGAGTCTCGCTGGGATCACCAATATCAGAAAAGGTTGCATTTCTGCAACCTTTTCTTTTTGTTTATTTAAAAAGCATAGCTGTTAACTCTATCGCTCTTCATTACAAATAGTTGGATAAATCCAATCTTCTCCAAGTTTATTGCATTTATCTGTCGTAAATTCAGTATCACACTCCCCTGTTTTTTTATTCAGCGGCAATTTATTACTTAAGCAAATTTCATCAAAAACTTTTCTAGGAACACAATTGTAAGTTTTATAACGACATTCCTTAAACAATTTAACCTGTTCAACAGTCAGTTTTATACATCCATTTATTCTATTCCAAGTTAAACAATCATCGCGACAACGGTTATCTTGATAATCCCAAACATTTCCATTATCCAAACATCTGTCTTGTTCAAGGAATATATAGATTTTCCAAATTGCAAAACAGATAATAATTATTAAACAACACAATTCTAAAACTTTTGAGTGAAACATTTGTTTATCTCTACCAATATTTTTTAGGAAATGATGAATTCTTCAGGCGATAATCTGACACGCATCTTGTGCACTATTATATAGTCCAGAATCTCCTCTCAATCTTCCTATTGCATTAACACCTAAATCATGATTTCTGTCAGCTATAGCTTCCTGTTCACTTTTACCTTTATATAGTTGATTCCAATAAAAATCAAACTTTTCTTTCGCATCACCTAAATATTTTGCCGTATTATATCCTAAAGGTCCTCTTGCAGCAGCGTTATAGTTTGCTTTACAATGATGATAATCATCTAAATTTTTATATCCATGATTTTTCATATTGAAATATTCTGTCGTCAAATCTCCCACAGCACCAACAATTTGTTGTAGCGGATTTTGTTGTGTTGCAAAGTTATTAGGCTGAATATTATTTTGCAGTTGCGTTTGTTGTTGCAATATCGGTGTTACTTGCGGCAAGTTGGCAATGTTATCGGTAATATTAGCCATTCCAAAGCCATAGTTATTATCCGCATTATTGCCCCAAAAGTTGGTAGTATATTGCGGATAATTTGACGTTATGCCTTGTGCGTTGTAGTGTTTCATCAGCTCTTGTTCCCTTTTATCTCGTGCAAATTGATATTCAACTTCATCTCTTACACTAAAGCCATTATGATTGACACCATAAGTGTCAATACCGCCCTTACCTGTTTGATACCCAAACGGTGAAGTATATTTTGGATACATATCCATTTGTTTTTTTCCTATTCGTTAAAGTTAATGCAAAATTTTGCATTGTTACTTTAACAAAGCATAAAATCCCTGTCTATGCCCCACTGCTTGCTAAAATAAGCACTTTTAGCAAGCAAAAGCTTTTTTAAACTTGCGATTATTCGCTTGTGCTAATTGTCTTAATTTATTCTTTTGATTGTGCTTTATGTAAGGAATTGCCATCTCTTTTACCTTATTGGTCAAAAACCAATCTACGAAACTGTTAGCTGTCAATTTTTGCCCGTTTTGATTTGCTTTTGTAAAATATTCTTTTTGTAATTTCGCAAATTCCTCTCTGAATTGCTTGTATTTTTTGTCCCTTTCTATACCACCTTTGCTAGCTTTTGTCCTTTGATGAACTTTTATCACAGAGTTTAATGTATCTTTCCTTAATTCGCTCCACTCTTGTTTTGCTTCAGATAACATTTCTAAGCCCCAAGTTATTATTTTATCTTGTAACTCTTTATCATTGCGCAAAACTTCATTATGCAAAAAAATCATATTAAGCTTTCTTGCTGCTTGAAATGGTATAAATCAAGTTTTCAAGAGAATTTTGATTTATTTTAGCTGATTTAACCTTGTGATTTTTACCAAAGATAGTTTTAAGCAGCAAGCATTTCTCTTATCATTTGGACTTGCTCTTTTAATGCCAACACTTCCTCACGATGGGACAGGAAAAAGTTGATATTGATGACCGATTTTTGTTGGATATTCTTGGAGTCTGGCTCACCATTAAAAAAAGCGACTTAATGTCGTTTTTTTTAATGGTACGGCCGTAATAAAAAGTGCTTTAACGCACTTTTTATAAGGAGACGCAATGAGACTTGCTTTTATGAGCTAGTGTAAACGACGCAAAATAAAAGCATTAGTCGGAATTGAAATCGCATATCATCGCGAACCATACGAAGCTAGACACCATATTAAAAAAACGGATTATATGCCCATTGCAATAAAGCCTGTCGCTGTTTTATCCGGCAGTCCAAATCGTATGGCAAACAATTCATTCTGACCTGTATAAAATGCCGTTTGAAAGCCCGCCATCGTTTGATTTGAATTTCATCAACCTCAGGAATCCGCCGCCCCATATAATAGCGACAATACCATTGAAACCACCCGCGTGGATCCGGTCCGATAATCCATCCGCGTTGTTGCCATTCCTGTAAAGACATTCGGGATTTATGCTTAAAATAATTTTTTTTAATATCCGGACAATCGAAAGACATCTGGGCACAAACAAACCAATCTTCGGGAAATTCTCGTTGGCAATCCGTCATATAATGACCTTCAAAAACGCCCAATTCCAACATTTGTTTCGGAGTAAGTTCAGGTTTAAAATCTATCGCAAAACTCTGCCCCATAGGTGCACTATAGTTATATTCATAACCTTGTTGCATTTTATCATCAACAATCATACGTTCCTCCCCTTATTATATAATCATTGACGACAAAAACAGTAACAGTTCAGAAAAATTTCCTAAATCGTTTAGTAATACATGATGAAATTAATACACCAAGCAACTTCCTAAATTCTTATTGTTTTGGAAAACACCGCATAAAAAAAGCGACTTAATGTCGCTTTTTTTATTAACTCTTGCTGGCAACTTCATCCCACGTCGACAGACCTATTTTGCTCCAATCAACCGGTATATTGTCAACAGCCTTCAATTCCACATAGTAACTGTCTTTAATATTGTCCAACAACGTCTCAACCACTATCACTTCCGCCGCATGGCGCAACTTTTCGCGGACTTCCGGGTGGATATAGTCCAAAATTATCTTTTGTTCGTTGTTACGCACAAAAATAGCATGGTCTCGACCGTCATAAATTATTTGCGGCGACGACGGGGTATCGGACTTTGCACTTATAAATATATAGAGCTCACCGTCATCCCCTTCTGCAACAACAAATTTCTTCTCAGTCATATATTCGTTCATTAAAATGTCCTACCGCTATTAGATTTAGCCAACCTTGCCGACATAACTTTATTTGATGAAGAACCGCCATACCGCTTAATCGGGTATGCTTTGGGACTAAAGGTTTTAACGGCCACTGCAAAATCTTTACAATTTTTAGCCTGAATCCCGCTTGCAAAACATTTAATTGTATCCATTAAAGCATCTCCATATTTATTGTTTCATTATACTAAAGTTATATCCTGGTTTCATATATGTCAATTACCAGTTTACAAGCTGTTCAAGAAATGCATCAACAAAATCGGCGCGACGATTTTGATAGTCCAAATAATAAGCATGTTCCCAAACATCTATTGTCAATATAGGCTTAAGCCCATGAGCAATCGGATTATCGGCGTTTGAAGTCTTCATAACCTCCAGTTTTCCGTCATTATCAACCAACCACGCCCAACCGCTGCCGAACTGACTTACTGCAACGGCCTTAAATGTTTCCTTAAACTTCTCAACTGAGCCAAAATCCTTTTCCAAGCGTTGTTTCAACTCAGAACCTGGCTCTCCTCCGCCATTCTTTCGCATTGATTTCCAGAAGAACTCATGATTCCATGCCTGAGCAGCATTGTTAAATATGACTGTATATTCAGACTTACCGGCTGTTTTAACAATTATTTCGGACAACGACATTTTTTCAAAATCCGTGCCTACCACAGCCTTGTTCAAGTTATCGACATAAGTTTTGTAGTGTTTGCCATAATGAAAATTAAAAGTATTCTCAGACATATAAGGTTCCAAGTCTCTGATTTCATACGGCAATTTTACTGTTTCAAAAGCCATACCTTTCTCCTTTTTATACATGATTTTGTACATTATAAAAAAAAGTTGTTAATAATTATTAACAACTACTAAAAAAAGTTAACAATTATAAAAATCATCTGTATGATGATGTCATAGATATATTTCTTGAGGAGGATTTTGCAATGCGTGTTTTATTGGTTGAGGACGATTACGCCGTATCTCAAAGCATTGAAACCATGCTCAAAAAAGAAGGCATGATTATCGATACTACAGATCTCGGTGAAGATGGACTTGAAATTGGTAAATTATATGACTATGACATTATTATTCTTGACCTGATGTTGCCGGATATTAACGGTTACGAAGTATTAAAGCGTCTGCGCTCTGCCAAAATCAAAACTCCTGTTCTCATTCTTTCCGGTCTGACCGGACCCGACAAAAAAGTTAAAGGTCTCGGCTTTGGTGCAGATGACTACTTGACCAAACCTTTTGATCGCGCCGAACTCTTGGCCCGTATTCACGCTATTGTTCGTCGTTCTAAAGGTCATTCCAACTCCATTATCCGCACCGGTGATGTTGAAGTCAATCTTGATACCCAAACCGTCAGCATTAAAGGCGAAAACATGCATTTGACCGGTAAAGAATACGGAATTATGGAGTTGTTATCTCTGCGCAAAGGCTCAACATTGAATAAAGATCAGTTCCTCAACCACCTCTATGGCGGCATTGATGAACCTGAACTCAAAATCATTGATGTGTTTATTTGTAAATTGCGTAAAAAACTCGAAAAAGCCTCCGGCGGTAAAAACTACATTGAAACCGTCTGGGGACGCGGATATGTTTTAAGAGATCCTGATGAAAACAAATAACCCAAAAGGCAACCACAAGGTTGCCTTTTTTTTTATTTTTCTTTTAACTTTTATGCTCTGCCGGTTTTACGACAAATTTCACTGACATCAAACCCTATTTCATCAATTGCTCTCTGCCATTTATTATCATCGGGTGTCTTAAACAACAATTCCGGCGTAGCTTCTGAAACTAACCAATAGTTATTAATAATCTCGCTTTCCAACTGCTGAGACCCCCAACTGCTATATCCTAATGCAATCAAATTGAACACCGGACCTTTGCCGAATGCAATATCATTAAGCACAGCGATCGAGGAAGAAACCGCAAACTTATCATCAACTTCAATTGTACCTTCTTTTTTATAATCCAGACTATGCAGTACAAACCCTCTGATTTGTTCCAAAGGACCGCCTTTATGCAAAATCAATGGTGCTACAGGTGCAATGTTACCGATATTAAACTGACTTACCAAATCGGAAAAATAAAACTCTTTAATTTGGCGATTCACAACAAAACCCATTGCGCCATCTTGATTATGGGCGCATATATAAACAACAGATTTTTCAAACCGCTCATCGTCAATCCCCGGCATCGCCACCAGACATTTTCCGACTAAATAATTTCCATCCATATCTATCGCACTATACTATTTATTAAACTCTAACTTATATAATAACATAAGTCGGAATATTTTTAAACCATAAAAAATGATGAAAAAACTTACATTTCTTATATTTATATACTTTTTGTTTATCGGCATCTGCCACGCCACGGATGCTCAAAACTTAGTACAAAAATATTCTGCAAAAAATGCCGATGAAAATTTCGGACAAACCATAAATCAAATAATCGAAACCGCAAAATTCTTTGATGAAAAATATCCCGCTGAAAAAGTCAACGAAGATATGACCGATGACATCAAAACATTTTTTCCGGAAATGAAACCTCAACAAGTCATCGATTTTCAGCACAATGTCCGTGAATGGCTAAGCTTTTACCGCTATATCAAAGGAATATATAATGAATACAAGGAAAAAATGCTCACCCCGGACGAACCGCCACTGATTGTCAGCGACAACCAATATTACAACCCGTCCAATGAAACCGAATACATCGCCAATCCTGACAACAGTGTTGTTATTTTTACCGACATAAAAACCATTGTTCCATACAGTGGCAATCGCAAAGATGTTGAATCCGCCGAAGCTAAAATGATACGCGATGACAACTCCGCTGAACACAAAGGCGATTTTGACGAACTCAAATACATTGTTTCACGTACCAAGTTGTCCGAACTTCCTTTCTATGATGTGCTATACCACAGCCCTCTAACCGGACGTAAGGGTATAGGTTCGTGGCAGACGAAAAATGATGTTCGCACCCGTATCATAACTTCTCAAACCGGAACCCGTGATTCCGAAAAAATTATGGGGGTAATAAATGTCTTGTTGCCCAAAAACAAGTTTATAATTGCCAACGATGGTCGCCACCACAAACCAATGGTTTCATTTGAAAAATCCGAAAACTTGCGCAATTGGAACATATCATATCCGATTCCCATACGTCTAAATGATGATAACGGCACCGATTGGACTGCTTATGTGCAAGAACTGGCTATACCCGTAAGCCTTTATGTCGACAACCCTGACAAACCTCTTGTTCTGCGTTCTGATATCACTCTCGACATCTGCGATGCTGATTTATACTGTTATACCGAAAAATTTGACCCGCACTTAACCCTAGAATCTGAATACACACGTAAAAGCGCCGTCAGCAGTTTTGTGGAACAACAACACTATTCTGCACCTTCTGAAACAAGTAAAAAGTTAATTATTAATAGTGTAAAAATTCACAATTTACCGCATATTGGCGATTTCCTTGAAGTCAAATTGTCCGCTAAAAACAAAATTTCATCATTCAACATATTCATCGACAATCCCGATGGCATTGCTTTTCGAGCCCCGAACATTTTAATTGACGGCAGAAATATTATCGCTCGTTTCATGCCGGTTGATTCAAACACTCAGCTAAAAGACAAAACTTTCGAAATAAGTGCCAACCTCAACAATCGATTTTTTACCCGTAGTGCCGTTTTCCCCAATACCGATAATATCAATGACAACAACAAATATCCGTCATTTATCGGTATTTTGTTCTTAGCATTTCTAAACGGCTTGTTGTTATACCTGTCCCCATTTGTTTTTTTGGTTCTGGCAATAAAGATTCTGTCGTTCGGAAAATACGGAGCCCGCCGCCAGCAAAACATCCGCGCCAATTGTTTATATACGGTTTCCGGAATATTTGTCGGAACACTCATCTTAGGATTTTATTTCATTATTCTTAAACACCTAGGAATCACCGCCGTTTGGGGAACACAGCTCAACAATATCAGTTTTGTCCTCACAATGCTTTATGTCCTTGTTTTAATGTTATGGCAAATAAACAGTTCAGAAAGCACAACATTTTCAAACCAAAAATCAAATGAAAAAATTAAATATTTTCAAACAGGACTGTTGCTTGTTTTAATGGTCTCAATTACCAATCTTCCTTTCTTATCCTATCCTTTGACATTTGCCTCAACCGGCAATGCATTTGAAATTATCACAATATTTATATTTACTTTTCTCGGACTGTCTGCACCATACATAATCATAAACGCCTTCCCTCAACTTATAATTTTTATCCCAGCACCCGGAACATGGCTTAAAACATTCAAAAAACTCGTAAACTTTATATTTTGCATAGCATTCATATTGTTGGCATTTATCATTGTCGCACAAACATCAACCGCATACGTTACACGACTACTGCTTTATGCAATATTGATTTTCAGTTTCTTATGGATCAATTCAATCAATCGCAAACTTCCTTATTCCGAAATTGACATATCCAAACGCGACAAGGCACGCCGTATTATCACCGTAATATTGGTGGGGCTGGCGACAGTAATATATCTTATTTCTTTGCTTGACGGCATAAGGGCGAGCAGTCGCCACCAACAAACTACTGATTTTTCTTACAGTTCCTTTAGCAACGATGAAATACAAAAACAAATTGAACAGGGCAATACCGTCTTAATCAGTGTGGGAACACAATGGTGTTTGAGCTGTCGCTACAACGACTTCAAACTCTCATCAAACACTTTCGGCGAGATATTTAATAACCATAACATAAAATTGATTAAGGCAGACCTAGACGAAACAACTTCAAAATTAATGAAGAAATATCATCGCTACGAATTACCGTTTAATATTTTATATAGTCCGCTTATTCCCGATGGCTTTATTTTGCCGAAAATTATGAACGAAAATGAAATTAAAGAACTGATTTCAAACTTTACTCTCAATCAACCAAATTCTTGATTGCCTCACGTGCCAAAGTATCAACCCGCTCATTTTCCGGGTGCCCGTTATGCCCTTTGACCCAAACCCAGCGAATTTCGTGTTGCCTCAGCAATTCATCAAGCATCTGCCATAAATCAACATTTTTTACTGCCGTTTTTTTGTTAGCTGTTTTCCATCCGTTTTTTTTCCAATTAGGCAACCACTCATTAACACCGTCCATCACATATTTGCTGTCTGTATAAAGTGTAATATTACAAGGACATTTCAATGCCCTCAGTGCATTAATAACTGCAGTCATTTCCATACGATTATTGGTTGTCTCTTTTTCTGCTCCTGACAGTTCTTTTTCAACATCTCGACACCGCAGAATAACTCCCCATCCTCCGGCCCCGGGATTTCCCGAACATGCGCCATCCGTAAAAATTTCAACTCTCTGCATCTTATAAGTCTCCAACTACAAATTCGCCAAAGAACTCATTCAACAGCACCTGCGTATCAACTTCTGCATCTTCACGCATAGCCTTAGCCACAAACGAGCGCAAACGGTTTTTAGGCGCATAGATTCTAAAGTTTTTCGGTGCCGTACCATCAGCCCCGACAACACCATCCATCAAAAAGTCATCTTCAACATACGGACTCAAAATAATTTCCACGGTAGCAAATTTTACCGAACTTCTGGGAGGAATCCTCAATTCCGGACGAGTAATAATATTGAGCTGTCCTTCAACACCTGCTATGGTATCCATCTGATTATAGTTCAAAAACCTGACCTTGTTATAATCACCGCCGTCAGAAGTAGTATTGCAAGACAAATATAATTCTCTGGCAATCACGTTGCTTTCATTATTACCGCGAATGACAAAGCTGATCTTCATATATTTATCAGGTGGAAAATCAATACTTGACGGGTACAAAATATCTGCTTCACTGTTTTCCAACACTTCAAGTTTTTTGTCAGTAATCAACAAGTCAATATCTGCCTGCGGACGTCGACCAAACATCCCGGCCAATACAGAGTATGGCGCCGGCACATTATTAGACCCTGACCTGATATAAAATGTATTGCCGATAGTTGTCATCAGTGGAGCCAACTCACTTTTGGGAATATATGTTGCCACAAAGCCAGCTCCGTTTTCATCAACACTGATAATATGATTACGCACTTTGTTATGGCTCGGAATTGTGCATCCTGAAATTGCATTTTCCAACCAACTCAAAAAACGATGCACATTCTGTACTTTGACTTTTGCTCTCGCCACATCACCGATTTCGACGTTACGTGAACATTCAACTCCCCAAACTACAACACCGCCTTCCGAATTGCCAAAACCCGAGATACATTTTGCCAAATTGCGCCGGTCATCTTTGTGCAACGAATTTCCATTTTTGCCTAATGAATCAGCCTGTTTGAAATCTAAAAACAACTCTTCACTCTGCGAGTTGACAATAAACTCATCAATCGCTTCTTCACCGAAATATATCAACTTTTGAAAAATATCTTCTGCACGTGACATCAAACATCTCCCGCCTTATTTCAATTTTTCACACACGGCATCATATTCCATATGACCGTCAATATTGCCGACCAAAGCATAAGTCGGTTTAGTCGCAAAAACTTTTTGCGCCGTTTTTAATATATCGTCCACCGTTACTGCTTCAATTTGTGCCACTTGTTCATCAACCGGGACATACCTTCCGAATAACAAATGCTGACGCGCCATTTTTTCAGCCACTGCCGACGAATTTTCTAGCCCCATCAACATACCTGCCTTCAACTGTGATTTAGCACGTTGCAATTCCTCATCACTAACTTTGCTGTCAGTCATTTTTTTGATTTCATCAATCATTACCGGCATCATTTGATTGATTTGTTCTCTATCCGTCGCCGCCGAAATTCCCGTAAATCCCGACTTGGTATAATAATTCGGGAAACAATATACCGAATAGACCAACCCGCGCTTTTCTCTGATTTCCTTAAACAAACGTGATGACATACCACCGCCCAAAATTGAAGTCATCAAAGCTGCCGGATAATATTCATCATCATGATAACTGAAACCGTCAAAGCCCAGAATAATCTGCGCTTGCTCATTATCTCTTTTTTCGGCAAAATATCCGCCGCAATATTTTTGCTTATCTGCCTTAAATGATGTTTTTTCCGCAACATTACTGAGGCGCTTTTCAACCATTGCTACAAAATCATCATGCTTGATGTTGCCAACCGCACAAACTACCATATTATTTGCAGCATAATTACTCTTCATATACCCGCGCAACTCTTTAGCACCAAAACTTCTGACCAACTCCGGCGTTCCTAAAATCGGTCGCCCCATTGCCTGCCCCGCAAAAGCCTGCGCCTGCATATAATCAAAAATAATATCGCTCGGATCATCGGCCGTTTGTTTAATTTCTTGTACAACCACCTCGCGTTCTTTAGTCAATTCTTCTTCCAAAAAAGACGGACAAGTCATCATCTCTGCCAAAACGTCCATTGCCAACTCGGCATCATTTTTGAGCATCTTGGCATAAAAAGCCGTAAATTCTCTTGAGGTGTAGGCGTTACTTTGCCCGCCGACATTTTCAATTGCTTCTGAAATTTCAATTGCCGAACGGCTTTTTGTTCCCTTAAAAACCGTATGCTCCACAAAATGTGAAATTCCATTCAACTCTGCCGGTTCATAAGCCGAGCCGGTATTAACCCATATTCCGAGAGACACTGTTTCATACTGCGGATAGCAAAAACTGGCTACTCTCAATCCATTTTTCAGTTTTGTGATTTCCGGTAACATTTATTCTTCCTCTTTATCACTTTCTCTCACAATATCGGCACCGACACCGCGCAGTTTTTCTTCCAATTTTTCATAGCCGCGGTCAAGGTGATATATACGGTTGACAATCGTTTCACCCTCTGCGACCAAACCCGCCAGCACCAAAGCAAACGAGGCACGCAAATCGGTTGCCATCACCGGCGCCCCGTACAACTTGTCAACTCCTCGGACAATTGCCGAAGCATGCCCGTGCACATTAATATTTGCGCCCATACGCAACAGCTCCGGCACATGCATAAAACGATTTTCAAAAATTGTCTCCGTAACCATTGAGGCCCCGTGTGCCGTCAACATCAAAGTCAAAAATTGTGCCTGCAAGTCGGTTGGAAATCCGGGGTAATAATCAGTCATCAAATCCTGCCCTGTCAACTCGCAACCTTCGGCATCAACCACAATTGAGTGTTCTCGTTCTTCCACATCAACGCCGGTTTGGCGTAACAGTTTGATCGGGGTTTGCAAAGTTTCAGCCTGTGCATTCACCAGCTCAATACAACCTCGAGTTATTGCCGCCGCCACGGCATAAGATCCGGCTTCGATTCGGTCAGCAATAATCTTATGAATTGTACCATGCAACCGCTCTACTCCCTCAATTTTAAGAACAGATGTTCCGATACCGCTGATTTTTGCTCCCATCGCATTAAGCATTTCTGCCAAATCACCGATTTCAGGCTCACGAGCAGCATTTTCAATAACGGTTTCGCCCTCTGCCAATACCGCAGCCATCAAAACATTGCAGGTAGCACCAACCGAAGCAATCTTAAATACCAGATTTGTGCCCTTTAATCGTCCGTCCACTTTGGCAATCACATACCCGTTTTTAATTTCAATGGTTGCCCCCATCTGTTCCAATGCTGACAAATGGATATCCATAGGCCTTGCACCTATTGCACAACCGCCCGGCAAAGAAAGCTCAACATATCCTTCACGAGCCAACAACGGTCCCAATACATAGTACGAAGCACGCATTTTGCGCACATAGTCATACGGAGCAACCAAACTTTCAAATTTCGGTGTGTGATAAGTGTAGCTTTTGCAAGCATTTCCATCGACAATCTCGTCATGACTTTCGATTTTTGTTCCCAGCTGTTCAAGTAGCGCATTCATTGACCTTATATCCGACAACACCGGCATATTGGTCAGAGTAACTGCTTCATCAGTCAAAAGTGAGGCGCAAATCAATGGCAAAGCTGCATTTTTAGCTCCACTGATATAAATTTTTCCTTTAAGCTTATTTCCGCCCTTAATTCTTAGCCTGTCCATCTTGGCTATGCTCCTTTTTAGCTTTTAGTTCATCAAGTTCTTTTTGTTGTTTTTTACGCTTTTCAAGGTTGCGTTGCAACATTTTTGCCTCACGTTCAAAACGCTCCTCGGCGCGAGATTTCTTTTTTTCTGCCATTTAAACATCCTTTGTTATAGCTTGAGTATAGCAGTCAGATTTGGCACTAATCAAGCATAAAAACAAGAGATAAACAGTAAAAAACCGCGCTTTTTAGGCAAATTGTGTAAAATTTTTCATTTTTGCAAAATTATACTTGATTTTTATGTTTTATCTCTGTATGTTCACTACCAGTTACAATGCCGCTATAGCTCAGTGGTAACGCTAAGTAAAAATGACATTGAATGTCATTTTTGTCTGCAAGTTCTTCGGAACATCTTAGCGAAACAGGGAAGTGACAACGACCGCATTGAGCTTAGATGCCGAAGGTGCGTCATTGGTAATGACGTGCACGACAGGAACAAGAAGCAGACGAGATTTATATTATTATGCCGCTATAGCTCAGTGGTAGAGCACGTCATTGGTAATGACGGGGTCGTAAGTCCGATTCTTACTAGCGGCACCATTAAAAAAGCCTCCTTTATGGAGGCTTTTTTAATGGTCTTCCTGTATAAACGGACTGCCCCGTCATTATCCAATAAGTGCTCTTCACGTCATTGGTAGGTGCTAAGCAAAAATAACCTCAAACGGTCATTTTTGTCTGCAAACCCAGACAATTTTTAGCGAGTAAATAAGCGACAGCTTAATTTACGAGCTTAACATTGTCCGAGGGGGCATAAGTCCGACTAACGAGCAACGCATAGTGTTGCGAAGTTGGACGAGGCGCGAAGCGTCCGAGGTCTTGAGCGCAAGCGAAAAATGCGCTGTGTGAAGCGCGCACCTTCGTCTAGCGGCACCATTTTTGAAAGGACAAATTTTTGGGTGCTTTTTACACAAAAAACTAGACAAAATTTTAAATGTATGGTACACTTGAGGTGTATTTTAACAAATTAGTATCATGCAATGCAGTACAGTTTGTAAACAAGGAGACACATAAAGATGGTTGATATTTGGGTAGTTAATTCTGATAAAAATGACAATTTTGCAGAACGTGTAAAAAAAGAAGAACATTTTTCCTACCTAAACAGACAAGCAGAAAGTTATGAAGAATATTCTGATGGCTCTATTCTAGCACGGGATAAGTATAACGCTGTAATATATGAAAAAACACAAGATGGTAATCAGTTTTGGTATGAACCAATTTTTGATGGAAACAATTTGTTTACACCACGTGAGCATTATGAAAAAAAACAGTATGATTCTAATGATGGTAAACAATCCGATTTAAAGAAAATGATTGTAAAGGAAGAGCTAAAAAATGGTGAAATTCGCGAATATGATGTTGAATACTTAGAGGAGGAACGGGTTCGTAAACTCAAATATGAATATATTCCTGGCAAGCATGAACATCGTTATTTTCCAAACGGAGAGTTAAAGTACGAAAAAACAGCGGAAGGATTTGAAAATGAATGGTGTTATACGCCTGAAGGTGGACGTGTTAAAATATTTGAAAGTCGTCCTGATGGAACAAAATTAATATACAACTCTGCCGGCAAATTAACGGACGGATATCTTCCTAATGGAACACGTTTGGTGGGTAGGTATATGGCATATGGTGCTAGATATTTAGGTGATTTTCGTGGTAATCCAGACGATGTTGCCAAACTGCGTTTGCTTGCGCCTAACGAACCTAGAGATGAATGTTATAAATACGTTCTTTCCATCAGGCATGCCGACGGTATAGGAATGCGTGCTCAATTTTCTTTATCTGGAAAACTGGAAAGTGTTAATATTTCAGGTTTTAAGGATTGGCTGCATAAAAAATTTGAAGAATATCAAGAAAAAGTTAACATACAAAAGGACGAAAGTGAATCTGTCGCAAAGTCAGATGGTTTAGTCAAAAGATTAAAAGAAAAATTGCAAGCAGAAAAGTTCAAGAGGGCAATAAAAAAGAAAATAAAAAATGAGTTGCGAACAGAATTAAAACTTGCTTTTCAAGATGGTAAAAAAATGGATAAAAATTTGAAACAAGAAATTATAGATACAGGATTGGTTTCTTTTAATTTTTTACAAAATAAAAATAGCCGCCACGCCTAATTTTGTGTTTGTTTCATAAAACAACTCCAAATCATATTTCAAACAGCAAAAACTCACCCTTTGAATAAAACCATTCCTTTGCGTGTGTTTTTGCTACTTTTTCATAAGCTTATATAGCTGACATCAATACTTTTCATAAATATTTCACGCTCATTGATTTTATCAGTCAGGACATGCGGAAATGACCCTTTGATATATTCACATCTCATATTACACCTGCAAAATCATAAATATCTTCAAACAAAATATGTATTTGTTGCAGTCCTTAAACAGTTCCGGCTTTAATTGTACCAATACTACCGCTATCAAAAAGCTTTATTGCTTTTTCCTTGCTGATTTTTTAGTTTGTAATTTTTAATTTGTTTTTTAATACCATAAGAATTCCATTTTGCTTATACTCCAACTGCTTATAATCATCATAATTTTCAGTCCGATAATTGCTTTAGTGCACCATTAAAAAAGCCTCCCTTGCGGAGGCTTTTTCATCAAACAATCGGTCATTTTATCAAATAAGCATAAATTGTGTAGCACGCCGACAATCCGACAACCACATATACAATTGATGCCAAAATCGGCATAAAGCCCAAAATAGCTTCAACCAAATTGAAATTAAACGCGCCGACCAAACCCCAGTTTAATCCGCCGATAATGGTCAATATCAAAGCAATTTTATCCCACATTGCCAATATCCTTTCAAAAAAATAAAACCACTCTTAAATATAATTTATCTCCACACAATTCCAACCATTATGATAATTATTTTTGTTTTTAGACAAAACTTGACAATAAATGTTTTGTCTGTTACAATGCCTGTCCAATTGGAGAAAAACAATGGCAGAATACATATTACCCAGCATTGATGAAATAATTTTCGCTATCAGCGAAGAACCCCTCGGTATGGGCGAAGAGGCTAAAGTATACAAAATTCACACTAACCCGAACTATACCGTACGTGTCAGCAATGATGCCCCGGATCTTAACGAGCTGTCTGAAAGAATATTTTCCGAGCAATTTATTTCACAAAAAGACATCTTCTCCGGTCGCAACTATGCCCAACCCATCGCCTATATGGGACTGGATCCCCAAGATAAAAACAATGCAATGGTTACAATAAATCTATATGCTCCCGGCGTTTCAATGGAAATTCACAAACCCGGAAAAAAAATGCCTCCCACCGACGAAGCTCTAATGAAAACCTTAGCCTGGTCAAAAGCCGTCGCCAATATGCCCGATTCAGCAATCGACAAGCTTTATGACGACTTGCATTTTCTGTCTTCTCGTGAATACTCGATTGATGTCGGAAACGGTGGGCTTTTTACCAATACTGGCAATATTTTATACTCCGGCGCCGACAGAGAATTCAGCATAATTGATATTCAACCGTTTATACGTGAACGCGTAGGCATCAACCAAAACCATACTAAGGGTTTTAATACCCCCCTTTATCTGACACGTGGGCTCATTCCCGGTGCTTACGGCTACGCCGAAGAACACGCCAAATATCCTCCCCTGATTGAGTATCGAACCGAAATTATCGATAAAATCATCCGCGGAGCCCAGCGCCATCACCTCAACGACATTGGCGGATATCTGCGAACAGATATGAAAGGCATTGAAAAATATTGGGAAATACAGCTTACAAAACTCCGAATACCCGAGGGATACAAAGAAGGATTTATTAAAGATATTTGCTCTGTTAAACAAGAGCAACGCTATCGGCTACACAAAAGTTGCATGCCCATTGTCCGAGTAGCCGGCCGCAGTATGAACTCTTAATTATCTGCGCAAATCAATCCAATAATGGCACTCATTGGCAATGATTTTTTCCAACTTTCCACCATTACCCTCACAGACCTTTCGTGAGGGTAAATTATTTTCTTCTATCGTAATCAAAGCCTTGTCAATTCCTTTTTCTCGAGCTTTTTTCAAAACTTCCGTCAACAAAATTTTGCCATATCCGCGCTTCCTGCAAGACGGACGTATTCCATAACCGATATGCCCTCCGCGCTTCAATAAAAAATCATTCAAAAAATGACGCAATTTTGCCACTCCGACCGGTACTTCATCAACATACAACAAATAGTACGTATCCGGCACATATCCATCCGGTAAATCCAGTCCTTTGCTCCGCGCCATACGCACTTCGCAAAATCTTTGAAATTCTTCAAAACTCAGTCCATATGCCGGATTTTCCAAACCGTTTTCACTTGCCGGAATCTCCTGAAACATATCATAAACGTCTTTATCTTCACGCTCTTTTAGTGATCGCAACAATATTTTCATTTTCTGTGCCCCACAACAAACCATATCACTGCCGTAACTGCCGCAATAACTCCGGCAATTATTGACCAATTCAACGGCAACCTGAAACCGATTTTATCATACATTATATATGTAACGCAAACCACCGTCATAAAACCCGCAGGTAGCAAGGTCAGCCAATATCTTTTTCCTTTGCTGTAAAGATAAAAACTTGCCATCCACAGTGTTATTGTCGCCAAACACTGATTGGCCCACCCAAAGTACGTCCAAATCGTGGTCAAATCAAAAAAGCTCATAGCAATACCGCCCGACAATACAAACACACTGATTATCATACGTTTTGCAAACGACTTTTTACCCCTTGTCCAATAATCACCGATTGTCAGTCTTGCTGAACGAAAAGCCGTATCACCTGACGTAATCGATAGTAAGACCACCGCCAAAACCGCCAACATTCCGCCGATATGTCCCAAATAACCGTTTGCAACATCAGAAACCACACCACCGGGACCGCTTGCAACGACAACATCGTTCAAAGCGTTACTATCTTTATAAAATGCCATACCCAAAGTTGCCCACACCAAAGCCACGATACCCTCTGTAATCATGGCGCCGTAAAAAATCGGGCGTCCGTATTTTTCATTAGACAGACAACGTGCCATCAACGGAGATTGTGTAGCATGAAAACCGCTCAATGCACCGCACGCAATCGTTACAAACATCAGTGGAAAAATCGGCAGTCCCTTCGGGTGCAAATTAGCCAACGTCAAATTCGGATAAAAATCATTCCCGGTTGCAAATAGTACAACCAACAAAGCTAATGTTACTCCCAAGAGCAAAACCGCAAACAGGGGATAAAAACGACCGATAATTTTATCAATCGGCAACAATGTTGCCAAAAAGTAATACCCGAATATTGCAACAATCCACCAAATAAATTGACTGCCTGACATATCAGCCAGCATCCGTGCCGGGCTCATTGCAAAAACCGCACCGAGCAGCAGCAGAAAAAACACCATAAATACCAAAAACAAACTTTTTATTTTAGAGCCCATATATTTTTCAACCAACGGAACCAATGATTTTCCATCTTCTCTGAGTGAAATCATTCCCGCCATATAATCATGAACACCACCTGCAAAAATAGAACCCAACACAATCCACAACAAAGCCACCGGTCCGTAAAGAGCACCTAATATCGCACCGAAAACCGGTCCCAGCCCGGCAATATTCAAAAACTGAATCAAAAACACACGCCATGCCGGCAAAACCATATAGTCAACATTATCACATTTTGAAACTGCGGGTGTAACACGTTCCTCGTCAGCGGCAAAAATCTTCTCCACCAATTTTCCATATATTGCATATCCTGCAAGCAACGCTGCCACTGCTATCAAAAATATTGCCATTATGCCCCTCCGACAATTAGTATCACTTTCATAATTAAAGCATTTTTACAATTTTTTTCAAGACATGTTTTTAACAAAAAAGTCCGTTGAACCTGCAGGTTCAGCGGACTTTTATTCTGATTACGGTTAAAACCGGAATTCATTACACATAACACCGATCGGACAATACTCGCAACCATCTTGGTCCCGAACAACGAACATCTCCACAGGTAAAAACTAACCCGGCGATAAGCACGAAAACTCGTATCCCCTCCTTAAATACTCGTTTCATTTGTCAGACGCTTTAGGGTGTTTGTAACTTTTCTTCATCATTGCCGACTTGGCGGTCATGTTTTTTAGAGCCTCTGTCTCTGGATAAAAAGAAACACACTCCCAACAGCACAAAACTACCGGCAACACTAACAATCAGTGTTAAAACATTTGTATCCATACACAATTATACTGCTTCCTTAAGCAGGGCTGATTAATAATAGAGTTGATTGTTTAAATATATTAGAAATGCGCTAAAAGTCAAACAATATCAAAAAACTATTTATCCATACCGAAAGTTTTGATTATTTTTGCCGTAAGAGCATCTTTTCCCATTTTTTGTTTGTATGCCATCTGACCTTCAGACAATCTTAAATAATCCAATTTTTCAAAATAGTCCATTTTACGAAATTTCTTACGGCACCATGTTGCATATATGGTCTTGTGCTCACCCGGGATCTTTTCAAATATTTCTTTTTCTTGGGGTTGTACATATTTCCAAAAGTTATACCCGCCTATATTAAAAAATTTTTCCATCAATTCATTATGCTTGCCCCAATTTTCCTGCACTGCCGCATATGGAGCATCCTGCAAATAAGATATTGCTCGGTTATGATTAACTTTAAGATAAATATCAAATTTATCTTCCATCCAGCCCTTAAAAACTCCTTCCGCAATAATTTTCTGTTCTTTCGGCGTAATAATTGATGACGTAGGTTTAATCACACCGGCCTTAATTGAATCTGCATAATATCTGAAACGTCCTGTAATATATGACAAATCACGTCCATGCTCCAAATAATTTTTTCGCTGGGCAATACATTGAGCAATATTGGCTGACACCTCATCTAAACAACATTCCGCAAACTTAATCGAATAGCCGTTCCATTCATGCATACCGGACGCATTGTTTAGATAGTGCTGGAATTCATGAGCTTTAGTACAATTATGACTATCATTATAAACATCCATTATATGTTGCAACTTTGGATTACTTGAAACAAACTCTCTTATCTGCAACAAATCATATGAATATCTTCCCATCGCCGGCATATTCGGCAAACTGTCCAAAGCCCCTATCTTATAAATAAAATTGCTTTTGGTTTTTTCCTTAAACTCCTTGCCACCATATCTGACATATACCGTATCTGTGCGTTCTTTTAATTTTATGTGCCGATAATGAGAATGCAACACACTGTCCTTTTTGTGAGAGTCACACAAACTATCAATCGGATGAACTTTCCCGTTCTTATCAATATACTGCCACGAACCATTTTCCACAATCAAACGGCTATAAAAATCCTGAATTGAAATTGTATCTTTACCCACCGTAACTTTGGCATTATTAAAACTGGGAGCATTGCTTGCGGCAAAATTGCGCAAAAATATATAACTTGAAACACCAAGCAACAAAGTTCCGGCATATACTCCTATTTTCTTTATATTCTTCCGCATATTTCATCTCCTCCGCAATATATGCGAATTATACTATATTTTAAGTATTTTTCCAAGAACAAATTCTAAAAAAATCCCCGCCGATGAATCAGCGGAGATTTTTTAGAATAGGAAAACTTCAATGGTGCCGGTTAAGTGACTCGAACACTCGACCCACGCATTACGAATGCGTTGCTCTACCAACTGAGCTAAACCGGCAATAATTACAAAGCCTCAACCACCTTTATAAAATGGTTACCGCGTTCCATAAAATTTTTATAAAACCCGAAACTCGGACTTGTCGGCGTAAACAAAACTGTCCCGCCTCCATTTTTTTGCAACAATTCATAAGCGATTGCAACAGCTTTTTCTAAACTATCCCCCTCTATCAAAGCAATACCATCACGTTTTACATGCTCACGCAATGCCTTTAAGATTTTAGGTCCTGTTTGATAAAGCGTAATAACTGCTTTTACTTTAGTATTATTCTCTACACATTGCGCATATTCCGTATAATCCTGCTGGTTATCCTGCCCGCCCGAAATAAGCACCAAATTTCCGTCAAAACTATTAACCGCACCGATTGCCGCCTCAGGGGCAGTAGATATACTGTCATTAATAAACAGTACTCCGTTTTTTAAGGCAACTTTTTGTAACCTGTGTGGCAGTGGTTCAAAATCTTTCAATGCCTCAGCTGCCGCTCTAACATCAAGCCCTAACTCATCAATAATACTGAACACCCCGGCCAAATTATCAAGATTATGGATACCTCTTATTTTCAAATCATCCAGATTCAATATTAGTTGACCTTTTTGATACAAACTCCGATCTTTGGCATAAAATCCGTCTTTTATATCGTATAGTCTTCGTCTCTGGACAAATTTTTCCGTATAATTCATCAACTGCTCATTTCCGGCATTTACCCAAAAACAATCATCGCCTCGCTGATTGGCAATCATATGAATTTTATCACTACAATAATTCTCATGACCGTTGTGCCACTCACTGTGTACATAGAACAAATTTGTAAACATTCCGATATGTGGCGATACCGTCAAATCAGAGGCCTGATAACTTGAAATTTCCGCTACCAAAAAATCATAATTATCATCAATAAGTTCTATCAACGGACGTCCGATATTACCGCCAAGTCCTACTTTAAAACCAAGTCTGGTCAGCATAAAAGCCAAAGCACTGACACTTGTGCTTTTTCCCTTTGAACCGCTTATTGCAATTATTTTACAATTCGGGTGATTTGTACGAATTTCATTCAAACACAAATCCGTAACTGTCGTAACTTTATCCCGATATTTAATTAGTTCAGGCTTATATATACTGACCCCGGGCGAGCGAATAATTACCTCGGCCTTATCACACCCTTCTGTAACATCACAACCGGTATACAGCTCACAATCAACAAAATCATCCGGTTTTTGACAGTCAGTATCATTAATCAGCACAAAATTATTGGCAATGCCATGGTTTCTCAAGTACCTAAGCGCATCTCTTCCTTCAGTCCCGAGCCCCCAGACCGCCACAATTTTACCATGCAAATCGCTTATTTTCATTTTTTTGCATCTTCTTTTTTGTTATCTGATTTGCTTTTCTTCGACTGTTTATCTTTTTCTGCCGCCTCATCATTAGCCTGATGCACAACCAACTGGTTAAACGGTATCTCAATGCCTTCTTCATTAAAACGGCGGTTAATTTCAAACCTTAACTCGCTCGGAATAATCCAACCTTCCCATATATTACTGCTATAACCACGCAAATCAAAGTTCAAACTGCTTGCGCCGAAATCCTGGAACAAAACATAAGGCTCGGGTTTTCGTAAAACTTTGCGATTCGCAGCTGCACATTCAAGCAATATCTGTTTAACTTTTTCGACATCCGAACCATAAGCTACCCCGACCGAAACATTAAAGCGTGTCCAGTTGTTACCGTGTGTCATATTGGTTACGGAATTGGAAAGCAATGTTGCATTAGGAATTATTACACTGGCGCGAGAAAAAGTCTCAATTTCCGTTGAACGAATATTAATTTGTTTGATTTTTCCTTCTTCACCATTAATTTTAACCCAGTCTCCGACTTTAAAAGGGCGTTCAAACAACAAAATAATACCCGACATAAAGTTATTAACGATATTCTGAAGTCCAAAACCGATACCGACTGACAAAGCACCGGCAACCAATGCAAGATTACTTAAATCTCCACCCATCACCATAATCGCCAGCACCACCGATATGACAACACCGATAAAACCAAAACCGGATAGCAACGAATGTTTAATGCCGTCATCTATTTCAACATGGGATAAAATATTATCTTGCAGTTTATTCCGCAAAACTCTAAAAATTTTAATTGAGCAGAAAAACACTATAATGCCGAGAATAATTAAGAACAACGATATTTCAACACCGCCGACTTTAAAACCGAAGAACAACTTCTTAATACTCTGCAACAATATATCCGTTGACACACCCCACAAGGTCAAAACTGCCAACAAACCTATAATCATAAAAATCGGATTGATAGTAACATGCAGCCAAAAATCAATTTTTTCCAATAATGCCTTTTTGGCCCTAAAACGATTGCCCCAAAAACTGAGCAACAATAATCTCCTTATCAACTCGAACACAGCCTTGCGCAACACTAACAAAACTACCGTTACCAAAACTGTAAACAAGAAACGGTTGACAATAAACGCCGATAACCGCGGATAACCGAACAACGAAATACATATTACTGCAACCGCAGCCAAACCCGCCAAAAAGATTATTCTCAATGCACGTCTGTTGCGAGCATCAATTGAAGCCACAGTCTCTTCATCATCATTTTCTTTAGCTTCGGCGATAACGTCATCCCAGAAAAACATTTTTATAACCCAAACCGTACATAACGATTTTACGGCAGTTGAAATCACCGAAATATAATAAATCAACTCCAATGACGAATTAGCTTCATTGGCAATATGTTGCAACATTGCACATATTCCGATTACAAAAAAGCTGAAATAAAATGCTTTTGTAAGTCTTTTGGCCTTTTCGGTTTCCATACCTATCAAACGCCACTTAGGATTATATGGCGCAAACACAACTCTGATCGCCGCATTAGACAAGAAAATATACAGAGAATAGTATAAAGCACTAACCAAGACCACTCCGAAAAATCCTATGGTCAGAATTTTTGTATGTATTGCCCACACCAAAAATCCCCCCAACATCACAGCCGGAATCACACCATATGCACAAGCTACAAACATAGCTGCAATCACTTTGGTAAAATACGGCGGAATACCCGTAATGTTATGCCGCTTATATCCTAAATGCCTGATAATCATTACTCGCAAAAAGATACCTAATGACAGGGCAACCGCCACTAACAACAACACCGGAATAACATTTGATTTTACTTTTCCGCGCTCGGTATCGGACAAATCACTATACCAGGTAATCGGCGACTTCAGAATATTAAAGCCTAAATTGACAAACTCTGCTGTTGCGCGCAGAAAATTGCTCGGATAAATTATCGGTTCCTGATAAAACAGCAAATTTCCGATTAACGCCTGCTTGCGTACACTCGAAATCATTGTTGTCAATTCTTCAGCACGATTAATCAGTATATCAACTTCCGCGATTTTACCCTTTTGAAAAACTAGCTCATCATTATATTCTTTACGTTTTTCAGCAATAACCGGGAGTTCTTCTTCTCCTTCTTTAGGCATTTCTCCCAAAGATTCTATCCTTTTATTAACGCTTTTCAAATCAGCATCAAGTTGCTTGCGAGCCTCTTGCAATTGACTGCTGGCTGTTCCCAAATATGAAACATATTTACTAATGCCACGGGCATCAACATTTCCTGTCTTAAGCGCATCTTCAATATTTACAAGTTCCCTGCCTATACTTGCATAATCAACCATTGACGATGTTGAACTGACCACAAAAGTGCGAGCATCAACTTCCTGAGCTTTCAACTCCGGTGCGACTTCATCTGCATATGCAGTCGCCAACGCTGACAACATTGCAACCAAAACATAAATAAGTTTTTTCATTTTATGGTCTCCCTTTTCAATTGGTTACTTCGTCCAAAGACGAGCAATTTTATACGCATTTCCGGCTACGCCAAAACGTAAGTTGTCTGCCACGCACCAAAAACTAAAACCATTCTCCACCGATACATCTTGACGCAAGCGACTGACATAAACTTCTATCTCGCCTTGCACATCATTCATCGTTACGTACCCACCGGAGACTTTCTTATCAAACACAATTACATCTTTTGTCTGTTTCATCATTGAGGCTACTTCGTCAACATCAACATCTTTTTCACACTCAACATTAACATACGCGGCGCTACCGACAAATGCCGGAACAAACGCACAATTGGCGTGTACTTTAACGTTACTGTTCAGCACTTTTTTGACCTCGGCATTAATACTCCACTCATATTTGGTCTCATCACCGATAAATTCTTCCACCTGCGGAATAGCATTAAATGCAATTTGTTTACCGAAAACATTTTGACAATCCGCCAAGCTCTCATTCATAAAAATCCGTCGCGTTTGAGAAAACAGCTCATCCATACCTTCTTTTCCGTAAACTGACGTAGAGTTATAGGTTGAAACTACCAAACGTTTAATTTTAAACTTTTTATCAATCTCGACCAACGGCAACAAAATCTGTGCCACCGTAGCCGAAGGAACACTTACCAAGTTGCGTCTGGCATTCTTGATTTCCGCATCATTAACACCGGCCACAATCATCGGAACATCGGTATCGCTAAAAAAGCAACCGCTGCAATCAACCACCTTAACACCTTTATCCAGCGCCTTATGAACAAAACGTTTGGATATTTCTTCCGTTGTTGCAAAAATTGCTGCCTCTATTCCTGAAAAGTCAAAATTATCTAAATTGACAACATCAATGTCGTCTTCTTCTCCAAACGACACCTGATTACCCAACACGGCTCGTGGTTCCAAAGCTACAACATCCGCCGGACGATACCCTCCGTCCGCCAAGAAATTCAACACTTCACGTCCGATACTGCTTTCTGCTCCAACAACTGCAATTTTTACCATCTTTTCAACCTCTGAAATATTATAACCTGCATTTATTTATAAAATCATAATTTTTTATTCTAACTCTGCCAATCGCTGAGCCTGATCCTCCGCCAACAAAGCATCAATGATTTCACCTAACGCATCACCCGATACAACTTCATCCAATTTGTACAAAGTCAAATTAATTCTGTGATCGGTAACTCGTCCTTGCGGATAATTATAAGTACGAATTCTCTCCGAGCGATCACCACTTCCGACTTGCAATTTACGTCTTTCCGAATATGCGCTGTCAATTGAAGTTTTTTGCTGATCATACAATTTAGCACGCAACTGCCGCATTGCTTGTTCCTTGTTTTTGAACTGTGAACGCCCATCCTGACATTGCACCACCGTCCCCGTCGGAATATGGGTAATGCGTACTGCCGATTCTGTCTTGTTAATATGTTGTCCGCCGGCACCCGAGGCACGATAAACATCGATTCGCAAGTCAGCCGGATTAATCTCAAAATCGACTTCTTCAATTTCCGGCAAAACCGCTACCGTCGCCGCAGACGTATGAACACGTCCCTGCGATTCGGTTACCGGAACTCGCTGCACACGATGCGCTCCCGATTCAAACTTCAGTTTTGAAAACACATCTTTACCGGTTATACTTGCCGATGCTTCTTTATATCCGCCTAGACCATTCTCATTGGCATCAAGCACTTCAAACTTCCACCCTTGCAAAGTTGCATAGCGACGATACATTTCAAATAACACCGCCGCAAACAAAGCCGCCTCATCACCGCCTGTACCGGCTCTTACCTCCAAAATGGCATTTTTTTCGTCTTCGGCATCTTTAGGCAACAGCAACACTTTAATTTGCTTTTCAAGTTCTGGCAATTTTTCTTTCAGCTCATAAAACTCCGCCTCAGCCATTTCCTTCATTTCTTTATCAAGACTTTCATCTTGCATCATTGCCTCAACATCTTTCATATTGTCTTCGGCTTTTCTGAAAACTTTGATTGCATCAACAACCGGCGATAGTTCCGCCAATTCTTTATTCATCTTTACCATATCGTCGGCAGACAGTCCGGGCTCCGACAATAAGGCCGAAATTTCATCATACCTGTTTACAACATTAGCCAAGTTCTCGGCAAAACTCATTATTTCAACTCCTCAACCAAATTTTGCAAAGACACCTTTTTTTGTTCGCCGTTATCTAAATTTTTAACAACCGTTTCACCTTTTGCTAACTCATCAGAACCGACAATAACTGCAGCCCGTGCATTAATTTTATTAGCCTTTATCATGCGTTTTTTAATATTGCCGCTATACCCCTGCTCAACTTTTAAGCCTTCAAGACGAAGTTTTTGCGCAATTTCAATTGCTGCTTCATTAACATCATCGCCAACCGGAATAATTGCAATCGGACGCTCTGTTTCAACCGGTTTATCGAGCAACATAGCCAATCTTTCAACTCCGCACGCCCAGCCTATCCCGGCGACATCACCTCCACCCATTTGGGCAACTAATCCGTCATATCTTCCACCGGCCAGCACTGTTCCCTGTGCCCCCAACTTATCGGTTACCAACTCAAAAACCGTATGAGAATAATAATCCAAACCGCGTACCAATCTATTGTTTACCCGATATTTAATTCCTAATCTGTCCAATCCCGATAAAACATTATTGAAAAATTCTTTTGATTTTTCATTCAGACTGTCTGCATACAACGGAGCATTTTCAACCACAGCCTTATCACAGTCCTCTTTTGAATCCAAAATACGCAAAGGGTTGCGTTCCAATCGAGCTTTACTATCTTCCGACAACTCGTCATAATGTCCGCGCAAATACTCAACCAACTTTGCTCTATAACTATTGCGACTTTCTTCATCTCCGAGAGAGTTAACCTCAACAACAACCTGACCTTGAAGCCCCAATTTTTCCAAAAACTCATAAGCCATTGCAATAACTTCAACATCTGCTTGCGGAACATCTGCCCCCAACAACTCAACACCGAATTGCGTAAACTGACGCTGACGTCCCTTTTGCGGGCGTTCATATCTAAACATCGGTCCCTGATAGTATAATTTCAACGGCAAATTCTGTTGCATTCCGTTTGATACAAAAGCCCGAATTGCACCGGCAGTCCCCTCCGGACGCAAAGTCAAACTCTCACCACCGCGGTCTTCAAAGCAATACATCTCTTTCGTAACAATATCACTGGTATCACCTAAATTTCTTGCAAAAACTTCCGTAAACTCAAAAATCGGTGTTTCTATTTCTTCAAAACCATACTTTTCAACCACATTTTCAGCCATACGGGTAACCTGCTTAGTTTTTCTTTTGGCTTCACCGTACAAATCGTATGTACCTCTTACACTTTGTGTCTTCATATTTTTCTTTCCTTTCTAAAACAAAAATGAAAATAGCCCCGCACCAGGCTATTTTCATCCTGTTTCAATCATACCTAATGGTTAGCTTTTAACAAACTGTCAACACTGATTTTCATCTTACGATCGCGTCTGATTACCGGTGTAAGTTTACCGTTAACATAGACCTCAACCCCGTTATGTTTTCCTGCAGACAGAAACAAACCCTTAACCTTTGGCAGGTGATAACTGCTTCCGGCTTTCATAACTTTGCTCAGATAAATTTTATTGGTATCTCTTACTTCAATCCAAACATCTCCGCTTGTAATTTTGATTTCGACACCTTCCTCTTCAACTTTTTGAGCAGCATCATCAACATAATTTCCGTCGTTTACCACAATTTGAGAAGAAGCTACTTCATCCTGCGGAACAACAATCGTCGGCAAATCTTTACTGTCCGATTCTGTGTTTACTGCCTCTTCAACAGATTTTTCCACAATATTTTTTTGTTCCTCATCACTACCGAAATATTCCACCTTGCCGACATTACCATCCGTAACACTTTCAATTGATTCGGCTTTTGCTGAAACCTGTTTTGTTGCATTTTTAGTCGGGCTGAATATCCCCCACAACACTGCCAACAATGCAATCAACGCCAATCCGGCAATTACATACCCTTTGCCGGGCACACTCGCCTCTGACGGAGTTTCTTCCGGCAAAAATGTCTGTATATTCTTTGGTTTTACATGAATTTCCTCACGAAACAACTGAGTAATTCTGGCATGATTCAATCCCAACAATTTTGCATAAGAACTCACAAAACCTGCAGAATACGGCATCTGTGGCAAAGCCTTATAATTTCCGCTCTCGATTGCCTCAATATATCCGCTGCGAATACAAAGTTTTTTGGCCACTTCTTCGAGTTCAAATCCTTTTTTAATACGCTCATTACGCAACACGATTCCCACTCTGTCATCATCATTTGCCTCAGGCAAGGCTTTTCTGGTTGAAGCAAGTTTAGCACTTGCTGAATCAGTTGTCTTGCGTGTTGTTCTGACACTCTTTTTTACTGTCTCTGTTTCTTTTATCACCGATTTTCCCCTGTTTCATAATATGTTTACATCATTATCACACATTCTAATAAATTTCAATACCATGATCACTGGCATATGAAATTAATTGTGAACGCACCGATGCCCGTGGCGATTTAAGTAAATTTTGCACATAATCAGCAACTTCCGCAGAATTAATGCTCCTGATCATACCCTTAACCCTGCCGAAGGACGCACCGTTACTTGACAAATTACGGTATCCCAACCCGATAAGCGCCAGTGCCTCAATCGGATTTGATGCCATCTCTCCGCACACCGAACAATAAACACCATATTTATTTGCCTTATCGACAATCGTTTTCATTACCGACAAAAACGGGCTTGATAAAACATCATATCTGTCTAATAGCTTTGGATTTCCTCTGTCGCAAGCAAACACAAACTGCGCCAAGTCATTTGTTCCGACTGAAACAAAATCAGCTTCCGGCAAAATTTCGTCAAGTTGGAAAAGCACCGAAGGCACTTCAATCATAAGCCCGACATTAATTTTCTTCGGCACGGGCATTCCCTTCTTCTTTTCTTTTTCAAGTTCCAACATCAACGTTTCCTTGGCATCTTCAAATTCTTCCAAATCCGAAATCATCGGGAACATAACATTAAGCTCATGTCCCGCCGCTGCCTGCAAAAAAGCCCTGATTTGCTGCCGCAAAATAGCCCTGCGATCCAATGTGATTCTGATTGATCTCCAGCCGATTGCCGGATTCGCTTCGCCACTATATGCCCAGTAGGGAAGCAACTTGTCTGATCCGACATCAAGACTCCTGAATATAACTTTTTTATCTCCGCTTCTGTCTATTAAATCTTTATAATATGCGACCTGACGTTTCACATCCGGCATTGTCTCGGAGGCCATAAACGGAATTTCCGTCCTATACAACCCTACACCGTCGCAATTTGTTGTCTCTATATAGTCAAAGTCAAGCGGAAGCCCCACGTTAAGGTATAAGCCTATTTTCTGTTTATCTTTTGTAACCGACGGCAAATTTCTGAGTGCTGCCCATTTTTTGGCCAACTCAATACTTTCCTGAACTTTTTTGCGAAAACCATCAGCCACTTGTTTTGACGGGTTAACATAAACCCACCCTTCATTGCCGTCAACCGCAACCATTTGCCCGTTATGTATCTCGGTAAAAATCCCCTTAATTTTCGACAAGACAGGAATATTCAATGTTTTTGCCACAATTGCCACATGCATTGTGGGTGTCCCCTCTTCCAAAATTAAACCGCGGATTCTACCGTAATCATAATCCATAAGCTCCGCCGGTCCCATGGTCTGAGCCACAATAATTATATCTTTATCTTCAACAACTTTTGTTCTTTTGTTTTCCCCCAACAAGTACGACAACAAACGATCAGACACATCACGCAAATCATGCAATCGCTCTTTCATATATACATCAGAACTCTGCGACAATCTGTTCCACATATCCTCATAAGCTCGCTCAACTGCTGCCTCGGCGGATAGCCCGTTATTTATATTGTTTTCAATTTTGTTATACCAACCTTTATCCTTAGCAAACATTCGGTAAGCATCCAAAATTTCAACATGTTCTCCTAGTCCTAATTTTGTTGAGGCAAATTTATTTTCCAAATCCTCATTCATCTGCTGATAAGCAACTTGCAAACGCAACAATTCCTTGTCTTTATCTTCAGCAAAAATATTGGTTACCGACTGGCGACGGCGGTGCACGACAGCTGTTCCGATTCCATACCCCTTGCTCAGGCTTACTCCCTTCATTCTGTCCCGTGTTGCCAACCCGCGTGATTTACTCAGCGACTTTTTATATTCCGACATTTCTGCCGATGACATAATTTCTGCCAAAAACATTGCAATTGTTTCCAACAGCTCAACGTCAACGTCGCTATATTCAGTCTCTGCACAATGATATATCGCCAACACACCCACCGTGCGATTCCATTGTAAAATCGGCGCTCCCATAAATGATTTATAGTCTTTTCCCACCAGCTCCGGTCCAGCGGCAAACCTCGGATACATCCACAAATTATTGAGTGCCAACGAACGTTTATCATTAGCAATCTCACCTATGGTTCCCTCGCCGAAACGCAAGCGAGTCTTCTTATTTTGCGCTTTATCCAATCCGTAAGTTGAGAACAAATCCAAATAATTTTTATCGACTACTGCATAGCAAACTGCAGCATCAGCTTGCAGAGCCTCGGCAATTGTTTTCAGAATATCTGCCAATTTTTGCGCTACATCTGCCGAACTTTCGGTAATCTTCCGCAAATTTTTCAAAATTCCTAAAGCTTGTTTTATTGCTGGTGATTGCATAAAATTGTCCAATTTCTCTAAATTTATGTTGTGATTTTATTTATATTATCTATATTTATTCCATAAATGTTAATATACAATACAAGGAGTAAATAAATGGCTAACAACTACCGCCGCGGTGATAAAGATACTCGCCCATGGGGTACATGGGAAGTTTTAGACTGTGGTGAGACCTTTTGTGTCAAGCGTATAAAGGTAATTCCCGGAGCAAAATTATCTTTACAACTGCACCATCACCGCGCTGAACACTGGATCATAGTCAAAGGCACCGCCCAAGTTACTCTCGGCGATGAAATCATCACTAAACATACCGATGACCATATTTTTATTCCGGTTGAAACCAAACACCGCATTGCCAATGAAACCAATCAAGATGTTGAATTCATCGAGGTTCAGGCCGGCGACAATTTAGATGAAAACGACATTGTGCGTCTTGAAGACATTTACGGACGTGCATAATTAAACTTTATTTACGGAAAAAAACGATGGATTTTTTAGATTTAGGACTTAGCGAAAAAACAGTTCAGGCAATTAAAGAAAGCGGTATTGTCAACCCGACAACCGTGCAGATTGATGTAATCCCAGCCATTCTAGAAGGCAAAGACATTTTTACCATTGCCCCCGGCGGCTGCGGCAAAACAATTTCTTATGTATTACCTTTGATTGACATCATAAGCCGAAACGATGGTACAAACATCTTGATCATGACTTCCGATGCCAAAAAATCGGTTTTTATTTCTGACACACTCGCCCTCCTCAATCGCTTTCACGAAGAAACCGGCGAAGATGAGCATGAAAACGAGGCCGATGTCATCATCGGTGCCCCCGATCTCTTGCTTGAGCTTGTTGACGAAAAGCGTATTGATCTCTCAAAAATCAATATTTTGGTTGTCGATGATATTAACCTGATTAAAAAGAACAAGCAAATCGCCAACATGGAAAAAATTCTTGAAATGTTGCCGGTTGAAAAACAAAACATTGTATATACCAACCGTCGCTCTCGTGAAACCCAGGACATATTGGATAAGATTCTTAAATCTCCACAAGAAATTAAAGTCGACAAAGCCAAAGAAGATGAAGCCGAAACAGCATCTCCTTCAAACAAACACTCTCGCGTTGATACCAAAGTTGACAATGAGGCAATGGCTTTGGTTGCCAAATATGACACATTTAACGGACATACTCCTAAATTTTTATTACTCAAAGGCAACTTAGCTTCTGACGATGAATAGAAACAATCCCTCATGTCATTACTATTTTCTCTCGTCATTGCCTTTTTCTCTCGTCATTGCCTTTTTCTCTCGTCATTGCGAACGGAGTGAAGCAATCCAGGAATGCTGAAACATAGTGTTGGATTGCCACGTCGGGCAAGAGCCCTCCTCGCAATGACAAGGTTCTTTTTTCGTCATAGCCTTTTCCATCGTCATTGCGAGCAAAAGCGAAGCAATCCAGTCTTAAAAACTCTATATCCAGTTAGCTTGGAGAATGAGGGAAATAATAAGCCGTAAAAAGAAAAATTCCGCAGTGTACAAAAACGTACATGAGGAGATTTTTCTTTGCAACGGCTGTATTAGTTACCCATTATACGAGCTAAAATTACCAGGCATAACTCAACCCGACGCCTGCGGCATACGCATCATAGTCAGAGCCAAAGGTATAGTTACCCCAAGCATAGGCTGACAGAGCATCGGTCAGGCCGTAACGTCCGCCAATCTCAACTCGACCGAGAGTCTGGTCTTTGTAAGTATCAGCTTTGTTTAAGCCGGTAATCATCACTTTGTCATCATCAGTCAGAGTTTGGATTACACTCGGTTTGACATATACTTTGGCGTTATCAAATTGCTTTTCAATTTTGGCACCGAGTTCGGCTTCCAGGTGTTTAATGTCATCCCATTCATAATGTTTGCCGACATTGTCATCAGCATCATCAAAGTTGACTTGGGTATAATACAAGCCGATACTCGGATCCAATGTCAAATCATTGGCCAACGGAATGGTGCGTCCAATCTCAATTCCGGCTCCAAATTCTACACCGTCAGTATCAAACTTGGCTACTCCGTCATCGGTCTTGACATCTGCCTTTTGAATACCGCCGTAAACGATTGCAAACAACCAGTTCATGTTCTTGTCATAGCGATAGTACAAACCGGCTAAATAACTGTCGATGTCTATACTTGAGCCGATCGGTGAGCGCAGTTTTGAGCCTTTGCCCGAAAGATCGTAGTCGCCGTTGCGATATGATACAAATACTCCCAATGTATTATGAATATCACTCTGGAAATCAAATCCGGCTTCTACACCCCAAATCTTGGCTTCCATATCAACAGGTTTGTCGATGTTGGCACTTTCACCTTGAGCCAATATCCACAGATTGCGGAGTTTTTCACCATCCCAACCGTAGTCATAAGAACCGCATCTTGGACAATATTCACGTCCGGCAGCAACTTTGCTCTTAACATTGTGAGCTACACTGCGTGTTTGTTCAATGGCTGCCTCATGCAAACCTACTCCGGCTATAACTTCAGGGGTAACATCAGGACGTGGTGTCGGTTTCGGCTCCGGTTCCGGCTCGGGCTCTGGATCAGGATCAGGATCTGGGTCTGGATCTGGGTCGGGGTCAACAGTTCCATTTAGTGCCAAATACCATGTTGAACCTTGTGTCTCTCCCTGATGGTTCAAGATTGTTTGCCACATATATGGGGTGCCGATTACACGGGTAACCGTAAAACTTTCATCACTGCTGTCTATGTCATTTGGAGCACTGAGAAATATTGTATAAGCCCCTACATAAATATTACTATTTAATGAATTAACAATAACATTATATTCACCTGAAACATTTGTATCTAATGTTATTAACCCCGATTTTGTAGTGTGTGTGGCTGTATCAACCTCAATATCAACCTTAATTGATGGCAGGCCATAAGGAACCATAAGCTTTTTAGCATTAATGGCAGCATTTATTCCCATTCTCATTATGGATCCGTTAGCCAGCGAGATATCATTGACTTTATCTACAGTACGATTAAATATTACTTCGCTGTTATTTGAAGTCGAAATATTAATGTTGTAATTACTACCATCTATGTTGTCATTAAAAGTTATTGTACCGTTATTTTGAGCATTAAGATTTAGATTTATCGGAGTGTCTGTTGTGCTATTCATGAAAATTGCGTTGGATTCTCCGTTGACCGTGTTCCCTTCAAATAAAGAACTATTATCGTATGCAGAGATTAATATCTCGCGTTCTGAATATATGGCCCCACCCTTTGAATCTGAATTTCCTTTAACATAATTGCCAATAAAATTGGAATTTTTAATATTACTAATTTCCGTTGTATTGCCATTATTGTCACCGCCGTTATATATGGCGCCACCGAAGGCGGAACTGTTTAATGAAATTGTTGCATTACCAATAAAATTACTAACAATACTCTTTATAATGGAGGAAGTCAGAGAAGAAGGCATTACGGTTATTGCTCCTCCTCTGATGTCTTTATCAGATATGGATTTGTTAGCTATAAAATCACCTTGTATTTCGTCAATTGTGCCTCCTAAGTTGTGTATAGCCCCTCCTCCGCTTGAATCGCTATTAGATATAACTTCGTTTGCAATAAAACTGCTTTGAAGTGTATTTATAGTACTTCTGAAGTTATAAATTGCTCCGCCGGATACACCTCCGGTTGTGCCTATGCTTTGATTGCCAATAAAATTCGCCTTCAATGTATTGATTTGGGCATCAATATTGTAAATTGCTCCCCCTATAGCACTTTTTCCTTGTGCTTTATTACCGATAAAATCGCCGGATAGTAAATCTATTGTGCTCAAATTGTTGTCCATTGCACCGCCATATGCGTTATCATTGTTTACTGCTGAATTTTGAATAAAATTTCCCACCAGTGTATTAATCTTACCATTGCGTTGGTAAATCGCAGCTCCGTAGGTATCAGTAGTATTCAGAATGAAATCTCCTTTTATGGTTCCTATATTTCCTCTATTAAAAATTGTACCGGATGCTAATAAAGATTGCTGCAAGGTAGTGTTCTTATTTCCATGATTAGAAACGAAATCGCTTAAAATATTTTCAATTAGTGTATTACTTCGATTAAAGATGGTAATTTTAGGAAGATTTGCAAATAGTTTCTTGTAAAATTGTGTCGAATCTGATGTGTTTGATATAGTACTAAAATTGCTATCACTTACCATCGTATAGTCATCAGGCATATTATATTTGTAAAAAAGCAACGATGTGGTATCAGCATTCATATTCAAGGATACTTGCCCCGTTGAAGATTGTTGTGACGAATTTGACCAATCAACTTTAGAGGATGTACCCATATTCTCGGGATTGATGCTAATTTGCCAGTATTTAGTTTCTTCCCCATCGGAAGTTGTAAAAGCGTAGTTATCTATGGTTCCTGCTATAATACTGTATGGCTGGGTATCTTGATTCAAAGGTTCCCAACTTCCATAGGCACAAGGGCTTAACAGTATTGTAGTTATAAATGCGGTATACCATTTCAGCATTGTGTTCACCTCTCACCATAAACCTTGGTTTATGAATAGATATTTTTATGATATTTTGTGCCTTATTTTTACTATCTTTTAATAATAAAGTATGGTATGATGTAATATGTCATATAAACCAAGGTTTATGGTGAAGTGAGATTTTATAATAAAACCGCTCGTTTCCGAGCGG
>ERZ842401.51-NODE-51-length-141720-cov-26.755494_pt1 | contig 141720 bp, 144 predicted proteins | sample MGYA00521270_ERZ842401 | MGnify/ENA primary metagenome ERZ842401 (study PRJEB31892, sample SAMEA3878208) | bioreactor metagenome | biome: Moose rumen | place: Sweden | collected 2011-10 | study: EMG produced TPA metagenomics assembly of the PRJEB12797 data set... | reverse complement strand
TCGAGTAAGACTGATATAGCCAAGAGGATCTGCTCGTGCGGATCCGGCAGGGGAGCCGAAAGGCTCCCTTTTTTGATCCTGTGAGATCGGCAGAAGATCAGCAGGCGTGCTGCGGGAAACTTATCCCGGGCATGGAACCTTCCCGGATCAGATCACGTATCCTCATGGATACGGATCCGGTCTGCTGCCGTCCGGCTCATGTCTTCTTCCGGAGGGGTGGGGTGACGGACTTCTCATTTTTAATGCAGATCCCGGGGATGTTATGCTAGAATGACACACTGTGCGTGTTTGCCCTGATGTGTCAGGGGCAACTGCGGGATCACAAGCCGGATCTGCCGGCGGAATACCACCGCGTCAGCCCATGTGACTGGCATGACTTGGGCGCCCCAGGGGCGCTGACAGATTATCAACTGAAGTTTTTTTGACATGGAAAAGACAGAAAAGAACAAGAAGACCGGCGCCGCCGACAGCGCCTCCGGCCGCAGCGGCAAGGATGCTGGCAAGGCAGTGTCCAGCCCCCGGAAGTCCTCATCCCAGACCAAGGGCTCGACTCCCCTGGATTATGTCCTGTGGACTGTTTTTGTTCTGGGTGTGGTGGGCTCTGTGGGCCTCAACTACTATTTCTCCCAGCCTGAGACACTGCAGCCGGTGACCACCAGACTGCCCTTTGTCATTGGCTGTATTGTCATTGCCGCCGTCTGCGCCCTGTGCACCTCCACCGGCCGCCGGTTCATCCGGTTTGCCAAGGCCTCCCGGGGCGAGTTGCGCAAGGTCACCTGGCCCACCAAGGATGAGACCATCAAGTCCACTGTGGGCGTGGCCGTGGTTGCAGTGATTGTGGCATTCATGCTCTGGGTTTTCGATGTGATCATCGGCTTCCTGGTGAATCTGATAACCGGCGCATAAGGAGCTTAAAATGGCTGAAGAAGAGAAGAGCAACAACAGTCCCGCCGGCGAGAGCACCGGCGTCAAGAAGTGGTTTGTGGTCCAGACTTCCACCGGCTATGAGAAGCGGGTGCAGAAGACCCTTCTGGAGCAGATCCGCCGCAGCGGCCTTGAGGACAAGTTCGGCGAAGTGATCGTTCCCACCGAGGAGGTGGTTGAGGTGCGCAACAATGTTCGCCGCAAGAGCGAGCGGAGGTTCTTCCCCGGGTACGTCCTTATCCTTATGGAAATGAATGACGCCACCTGGCATCTGGTGAAGGACACTAACCATGTCCAGGGCTTCCTGGGCTGCTCCAAGGACAAGCCCTCCCCCCTGACCGATCAGGAGGCTGCGAAACTTCTGGAGACCATCAACCCCTCCACTGCCAATCCCCGTCCCAAGACCAGTTACGATGTGGGCGAGCAGATCCGGGTGTGTGCCGGTCCCTTCAAGGAATACAACGGCACCATCGAGAAGGTGGACTACGACAAGAATGTGGTCACTGTGGCTGTGTCCATCTTCGGCCGTCCCACCCCGGTGGAGCTGGAGTTCTCCCAGATCGAGAAACTCTGAGGCTATACGGGCTAACCCGGCTGATCCGGTCGGCCTGATCAGCAGATCAGAAACACCAGACAGGTGCCCGGACATATGCAGAGCCTTCCGCTGTCATGGCGGAGGGCTCTGTTGCTTTCGGGAGAGATGATCTTCAGGCAGGGACTGAGGCACCGGGCGGCACCTTCTGTTGACCCTTTCCGTTGTCCCGCAGTGGGAGTGGCAGTGCACCTCAGTCAGCAAAAAGGGGAGACGCCGGTAACAGGCATCTCCCCGGATCATCCTTTGCCTCCCGGATCAGCATCCGCTGCGGCTCTCCGCAGGGGACTTTCCCGGGCGGGGCGTCTATTTCAGGAAGGCGGACAGTCCCAGGTACAGGCTGTACAGATCAGCCTTGGAGGACAGTTCAAAGGGTGAGTGCATGGACAGGATGGGCACTCCCAGATCCACGGTGTTCACATCCATCCCGGCAATGAACAGGGCGACAGTGCCGCCACCGCCGGCGTCCACCGCGCCGATCTCACCGATCTGCCAGGGCACATTGGCCTCATCCAGGATCCCGGTGATGAAGGCCAGAGTCTCGGCGCTGGCGTCATTGCTGCCTGACTTGCCCCGGGCGCCGGTGTATTTGGTCAGGACGCAGCCCTTGCCCAGGTGGCAGCTGTTCTGCTCGTCGAACACCGAGGGGAACACGGGATCAAAGGCGGCGCCCACATCGGCTGACAGGGCCCAGGAGTTCCGGAGGACGGTGCGCTCATCCGCCTTCATGGTGCGGCACAGATCCTGGATGTGGTGCAGCAGGAAGTCGGAGTTCATGCCGGTGTTGCCGCAGGATCCGATCTCTTCCTTGTCGGCAAAGACGGTTACTGTGGTGTGGGCAGGGGCGGTGCAGCCCAACTCGGCCCGGAGGGCGGCATAGGCGCAGATCCGGTCATCCTGGCCGTAGGAGCCCACCAGAGCGCCGTCGGCGCCCACGTCCCGGGCATGGCCGGCGGGAACCAGGGACAGTTCTGAGGTTAGAAAGTCCTTCTCGGTGATCCCGTACTTCCGGTTCATGATGTCCAGGAACCGGAGCTTCACCAGATCCTTCTCCTTGGACTCGGGATCAAAGGGGGTGGAGGCTGCCACAGCAGTGAGATCCTCGCCCTTGATTGCCTCCCGTAACTTCCGATCCATCTGATCAGATGCCAGGTGGGGCAGGAGATCGGAGATGCAGAAAACCGGCTCATCCTCCTTCTCGCCGATGCAGATCCGGATGTTCTCCTGGCCGTTACGGGCAGTGACCCCGTGGAGGGCCAGGGGCACAGTGACCCACTGGTACTTCTTGATCCCGCCGTAGTAGTGGGTCTTGAGGTAGGCGATGCCGGATTTCTCCGTCACCGGCATGGGCTTGAGATCCAGCCGGGGGGAGTCCACGTGGGACACGGTGATCCGCAGTCCCTTCTCCAGAGGCTCCCGGCCCACAGTGGTCATGATCACCGCCTTGTTCCGGTTGAGGTGGAACACCCGGTCACCAGGGCGGAGTTCCTGCCCGGGCTCAAAGGGGTGGTAGCCGGCTTTCTGGCATTCCTCCAGGGCGACTTCCGCAAACTCCCGCTCAGTCTTGGCCCGATCCAGGAAGATCTTGTAGCCCTCGGCAAACTTCCCGGCCTCTTCTGTCTGTCCGGCATCAAGGCGGGCAGAGCAGTCCTTGAAGGTCCAGGTGAGCTCATTGCTGCGCTTCGCTGCCGCACTCTCCTCCTTCTCTGGGCACTCACTGCCGCACTGTGCCTGTCCGGCCTTATCTTCCTTTTCTTCCATGTGTTCTCCTTGCTAATGTCTGTCAGTGCCTGTTATGAAACCCTGGGGCTCCGGGCTGCCGGATCCCCTGCCGGCAGGCCTGAGGCGAATGCTCCCGTATCTTTCCGGGTCACCTTGGCCCGAAATATACCCGGGCGCACCTGCCAGCACTCAACATTATACTCTCCCCGGGGAGTCTTCCGGGGACAGGTGGGCGGTGCTGGTGGCTTGCAGGGCGGGTACGTCAGGTGAAGAAGATGGCGAGGGCGGTGACCTGCCGGTGAGAATGCGGCAAGAGAGGTGTCCCAATTGTTGCTTAGCCGGTGGTGCAGCGTGGGCAGTGCTGCCAGGGAGCCGGCGATGCAGGCGGTGCAGTGCGCTTTGTGGACCGCTTGGGAGTAAGGGAGGTAGCTGGGCAGTGGAATGGCGGGGATGTTTGGCCCAAGGAGCTCAGAGATCTGCGATTGAGATGTGGCTTTGGATGTTCAGAGGTCATGGCCAGGAGATCCGGCAGCGAGCCATTATCCTCCCAGTGGCTCCAATCGGCTCCGGCGCTGACCGGATCAGTGTTTTCACGGATCGCGCTTCCACCAGGGTGCAAAAAAAATCCCTTAAAATTATGGGTAAAATTTGATAGTTGTCACGGCGGAAATAAATTTGTATAATACATCGCCCTGTTGCATTTTTGTGCGACCGGGTAACTTGTTTTTATTTTTTTCCGGGGAGCCTGTGATGAAACCCAGTTTCTGAGGCGTTATCACCCGATTCAGGAATAAATCAAAATGGCAAAGAAAGTTCAGGCTTACATCAACCTGCAGGTCAAGGCAGGTATGGCCAACCCTTCACCGCCTGTTGGTCCCGCACTGGGCCAGCATGGCGTGAACATCATGGAGTTCTGCAAGGCGTTCAACGCCAAGACTGACAAACTGGAGAAGGGTGCACCGGTCCCGGTCATCATCACCGTCTACAGTGACCGTTCCTTCACCTTCGTCACCAAGTCCCATCCGGCCACCTACTTCATCAAGAAGGCCGCCAAGATCGAGCACGGCTCAGCCAATCCCCTGACCACCAAGGTGGGCAAGGTCACTGTGGCTCAGCTGGAGGAGATCGCCAAGCAGAAGGAAGCTGACATGACCGGAGCTGATCTCCAGGCCAATGTCCGCACTCTCATGGGCAGCGCCCGTTCCATGGGCATCACGGTGGAGGAGTAAAATGGCCAGAATTTCCAAGCGTATGAAGGCCATCCGCGAAAAGGTGGACACCAAGAAGCTTTATTCCCCCGTGGAGGCTTTTGAGGAGTTCCGCAAACTGGTAGCTGATGACAAGACCAATGTGAAGTTCGTCCAGAGTGTTGATGTTGACATCAATCTGGGCATTGACGTCCGCAAGTCCGATCAGAATGTCAGAGGAGCCATTGTTCTTCCCCACGGTACCGGCAGGACTGTGCGGGTGGCAGTGTTCACTCAGGGCGAGAATGCCGAGAAGGCCAAGGCAGCAGGTGCTGATCTGGTGGGCATGGATGATCTGGCAAAGGAAATCAAGGCCGGAAACCTCAACTTCGATTCCGTCATCGCCTCCCCCGACGCCATGCGGGTTGTGGGTCAGTTAGGTCAGACCCTGGGCCCCAGAGGTCTCATGCCTAATCCTAAGGACGGCACTGTGACCCCCGATGTGGAGGGTGCGGTGAAGCGCGCCAAGGCCGGACAGGTCCGTTACCGTAACGACAAGTGCGGCATTGTGCACACCACCCTGGGCAAGGTTGACTTTGACTCTGTGAAGCTCAAGGAGAACTTGGAGGCTCTGGTTTCCACCATCAAGAAGCAGAAGCCGGCCACCGCCAAGGGCAACTTCATCAAGAAGATCTGTGTGTCCACCACCATGGGCCCCGGCCTTACCCTGGATCTCAACGCCATTGAGGACCGGGCAGGCGCCTGATGTTTTTCCGGGGGTTTTGCCAAAACCCCCGATTGGTTGGGAGTTTCTCCCGTCCAAGACCGCAGGGGAGAGATCTTAAACATCCTGCGTAGACGGTAAAAATCCCCGCTGAAAGTATTCTTATCTTTCTTCTGGATTTTATACCGAGGTGCCCGCAAGGGCTTAGCATTCCCGGGTCTGTCCCGGGATATTTGGAGTATTGCCAATGGCTTTAAATCTCGAAGACAAACAGGCAATTGTATCTGAGGTGAGCGAGGCCGCCAAGGGAGCCCTGTCGGCAGTGGTCGCAGACTCCCGCGGTGTTCCTGCGGTGAAGATGGACGCACTGCGCAAGCAGGGCCGCGAGGCCGGCGTGTACATGCGTGTTGTCCGCAACACCCTGCTCACCCGGGTGGTGGAAGGCACTGAGTTTGAGTGCCTGAAGGACGTGTTCTCCGGCCCCACCATCATTGCCTTTTCCAAGGAGCATCCGGGCGCTGCTGCCAGGATCTTCAAGGAATTCGCCAAAAAGGAAAGCAACTTCACCATCAAGGGCAGCGCTTTCGAGGGTGAGTTCATCCCCGCTGAGCAGATTGACCGTCTGGCCACACTGCCTACCCTGGAGGAGGCTATCGCCAAGTTGATGATGACCATGAAGGAGGCCGCCGCCGGCAAGCTGGTGCGCACTCTGGCCGCCGTGGCCGATCAGAAGGGCGCAGCCGAGGCCGCCTGAGCTTTCCGCAACTGTCTGTTTACATCAATCTGATATTCAATTTCTAAAGGTATAAAAAATGGCTTTAACTAAAGAAGAAATCATCGAAGCAGTCGCCTCCATGTCCGTCATGGAAGTCACCGAGCTGGTCAAGGCTATGGAAGAGAAGTTCGGCGTTTCCGCAGCTGCCGCTGTGGTTGCCGGCCCTGCTGCCGAGGCTGCCGTTGAAGAGAAGACCGAGTTCACCGTGGTGCTGAAGAATGTCGGCGCCAACAAGATCCAGGTCATCAAGGCTGTCCGTGCCGCCACCGGTCTGGGCCTGAAGGAGGCCAAGGATCTGGTTGAGGCTGCTCCCTCCAACGTCAAGGAGGATCTGCCCAAGGCTGATGCCGAGGCTCTCAAGAAGTCTCTGGAGGAAGCCGGTGCCGAGGTCGAGCTCAAGTAATTCCTTCCAAGGCTTATTGCCTCTGCCCGCCTGAGCGGGCTGGCTGGTGGACAGCGGTCCACCAGCCTTTTTGCACTGTGATGCATGGTGCCTGAGCATCGTTAATTTCTTGCCGGGATTAACAATGTTCAGACGGGCTCCGCACCAGCGGCGCCTCCCCGGAGAGCATTCCCCGCGTCCTCTGACGGCGCCCCCTCCGGGAACAGACCAGTTTTAGCCAACCATTTGCTGAGGAACCCCATGGTTTACTCCTACACTGAAAAAAAGCGTATTCGTAAGGACTTTGGTAAGCGTGAACACCTCATGGAGACACCTTACCTTTTGTCGATTCAGGTTGATTCTTTCAAGCAGTTCCTGGAATCCGGTGACGGCTCCGGGTGTGACTACGGTCTGGCTGCTGCCTTCCGCAGCATTTTCCCTATTGAGAGTGCCAACGGTCTGGCCAAGCTGGACTATGTGAGCCACCGCCTGGACGAGCCTCCCTTCACCGTGGAGGAGTGCCAGATCCGGGAGAAGACCTACGCCTCCCCCATCCGGGTGAACCTCAGTCTGTCCCTGACCAACAAGGACACCGGCAAAACCGAGGTCAAGGTCAAGGAGGTCTACATGGGCGACATCCCCAGGATGACCGACAACGGCACCTTTATTTTCAACGGCACTGAGCGGGTCATCGTCTCCCAGCTCCACAGATCCCCCGGCGTCTTCTTCGACAGCGACGACGGCAAGACCCATTCCGGCAAAAAGCTCTACAACGCCCGGATCATCCCCATGCGTGGCTCCTGGCTGGACTTTGAGTTCGACGTCAAGGATCTGGTGTATGTGCGTATCGACCGCCGGCGCAAGATGCCGGCCACTGTGCTGCTCCACGCATTGAAGTTCACCGACGAGGACATCCTGAGGATGTTCTACGACACCACTTCCATTGAGTTCAAGGATGGCAAGGTCTACACCCATGTGTCCCTGGAGAGTTTAAGGGGCACTACCTTTGATAATGACGTGATTGTGGGCGGCCAGACCATTGTCCGTGCCGGCAAGCCCATCAATGACCGCATCGGCCGGAAGCTCCTGAAGGCTTTGGAGGAGAACGGCCAGGGGGATCTCATTGAGGTGCCCATTGAGTCGGTTCTGGGCAAGATCATTGCCCGGAACTATACCGATCCCAGAACCGGCGAGGTGTTCCTGGTGGCCAACCAGCCCCTGAACGAGAACGCCATGCGGGAACTCCTGGACCGGGGCTTCAGCAGTGTGGACGTTATCCGCACCAACGACGTGGACAACGGCGCCTACATCTCCAACACCCTCCGGGCTGATCCTGCCAGGACCTACCATGATGCCCTCTTTGAGATCAACCGCATGATGCGTCCCGGCGAGCCCCCCACGGTGGAGTCTTCCGAGAAGCTCTTCGGGGATATCTTCTTCAAGGAGGACAAATACGATCTGTCCACCGTGGGCCGCATGAAGTTCAACAGCCGCCTAGATCCGGGACAGGATCTGGGCCAGGGCGGTGTCCTCACCAAGGAGGACATCGTGGCGGTGATGAAGCAGTTCATCAAGATCCGCAACGGCAAGGACAAGGTGGACGATATCGACCATCTGGGCAACCGCCGGATCCGCTCCGTGGGCGAAATGGCCGAGAACCAGTTCCGCATCGGTCTGGACCGGGTGCGCCGGGCCGTCCGGGAGCGCTTCAACATGGGCGATCTGGAGACTCTGGATCCCTCGGATCTCATCAATCCCAAGCCCATTTCAGCCACTTTGAAGGAGTTCTTCGGATCCAGCCAGCTGTCCCAGTTCATGGATCAGAACAACCCCCTGTCGGAGATCACCCACAAGCGCCGCATCTCGGCTCTGGGCCCCGGCGGCCTCACCCGTGAGCGGGCCGGCTTTGAGGTCCGTGACGTGCACCCCACCCATTACGGCCGGCTGTGCCCCATTGAGACCCCTGAAGGTCCGAACATCGGTCTGATCAACTCCCTGGCCATTTTCGCCCGCTGCAACAGTTACGGCTTCCTGGAGACCCCCTACCGCCGGGTGGTCAACGGCGTGGTCACCGAGGAGGTGGACTACCTGTCCGCCATTGACGAGGCCGGGCACGTCATCGCCCAGGCCAATGTGGCAGTGGACGAGAATACCCATGAGCTGGTGGGCGAGATGATCGCCTGTCGCAAGGACGGCGAGTCCTGCTACATGTCCGCTGCGGACATTGACTACATGGACATCTCCCCTCAGCAGGTGGTGTCTGTGGCCGCCGCATTGATCCCCTTCCTGGAGCATGATGACGCCAACCGTGCCCTGATGGGATCCAACATGCAGCGTCAGGCTGTTCCCACCCTGCTGGCCGAGAAGCCCCTGGTGGGCACCGGCATTGAGCGTGCGGTGGCCGTGGACTCCGGAGTGACCATTGTGGCCCGCCGCAGTGGCACCGTGGACTTTGTGGACGCCTCCCGCATTGTGATCAAGGTCAGCGAGGACGAACTCACCGCAGGCGAGGCCGGCATCGACATTTACAACCTGACCAAATACAAGCGCTCCAACCAGAACACCTGCATCAACCAGGTGCCCTGCGTTGACGTGGGGGAAGAGGTCCGGGCCGGCGACGTGCTGGCTGACGGCCCCTCTACGGATCTGGGCGAGCTTGCCCTGGGCCAGAACATGCGCATCGCCTTCATGCCCTGGAATGGCTACAACTACGAGGACTCCATCATGGTGTCCGAGAAGGTGGCCATGGATGACCGTCTGACCACGGTCCACATCCAGGAGCTCACCTGCATTGCCCGGGAGACCAAGCTGGGCATTGAGGAGATCACCGCCGACATTCCCAATGTCAGCGAGTCCGCTTTGTCCAAGCTGGACAACTCCGGCATTGTATATGTGGGCGCCGAGGTGAAGGGCGGCGATATCCTGGTGGGCAAGGTGACCCCCAAGGGCGAGTCCCTGCTGAGCCCTGAGGAGAAACTGCTCCGGGCCATCTTTGGTGAGAAGGCCACGGAGGTGAAGGACTCCTCCCTCAGAGTGCCCGGCTCCACCTACGGCACCGTGGTGGATGTCCAGATCTTCACCCGGGACGGGATCCAGAAGGATGAGCGGGCCATCAAGATCGAGGAGGCCCAGCTGGCCCAGGTCAAGAAGGATCTGGGAGAGAAGCGGGATATCCTGGAGGCTGCGCTGTTCAGCCGCGCCCGCCGGCTGCTGCTGAGCTCCGGCATGAGCGCCGAGGAGGTGGACGCCCTCTCCGGCAAGCAGCTGCTGAACCAGAACCTGAAGGAGGAGAAGGATCAGGTCCTCCTGGAGGAGCTGGCCCGGGAGTTTGACAAGGTTGAAAAGGAGTATTCCGATCTCTACGAGGCCAAGAGGGTGAAGATCACCCAGGGCGACGAGATGCCTCCGGCCTTCCTGAAGATTGTGAAGGTGTACCTGGCCGTGAAGAGAAGGATCCAGCCTGGCGACAAGCTGGCCGGACGCCACGGCAACAAGGGCGTTATCTCCAAGATCTGCCCTATTGAGGACATGCCCTATGACAAGGACGGCCGTCCGGTGGACATGGTGCTCAACCCTCTGGGTGTGCCTTCCCGTATGAACATCGGCCAGGTGCTGGAGGTTCATCTGGGCATGGCAGCCCGGGGCATCGGTGAGAAGATCGACGCCATGATCCGGGAGCAGAGGGATCTGGCCGAGCAGCGGGAGTTCCTGCAGAAGGTCTATGATCTGGGCGGTTGCCGCCAGAAGGTGGATATCTCCGCCATGTCCGATCAGGAGGTGAGAACCCTGGCCGGCAATCTCCGTAAGGGTCTGCCTGTGGCCACCCCGGTGTTCGACGGTGCTGACGAGAAGTCCATCCGGGAGATGCTGCGTCTGGCAGATCTGCCGGAGTCCGGCCAGATCACCCTGTATGACGGCCGCACGGGCCTGCCCTTCGAGCGAAAGGTCACGGTGGGTGTGATGTACATGCTCAAGCTGAACCACCTGGTGGATGACAAGATGCATGCCCGCTCCACCGGCTCCTACAGCCTGGTGACCCAGCAGCCCCTGGGCGGCAAGGCCCAGCTGGGCGGTCAGCGCTTCGGTGAGATGGAAGTGTGGGCCCTGGAGGCCTACGGCGCCGCCTACACCCTGCAGGAGATCCTCACGGTCAAGTCCGACGACGTCAACGGCCGCACCAAGATGTACAAGAACATCGTGGAGGGGAACCACTACATGGAGGCCGGGATCCCCGAGTCCTTCAACGTGCTGCTCAAGGAGATCCGGTCCCTGGGCATCGACGTGGATCTGGGCTGAGCCGGGCGGGCGGCGCAGCCGCCCCCTGCCACACCTGTTTGAACCCTATTGCACCCTATTTACAGGAAGAAGAACGTGATAGAGAAGAATTTAGTCAAGAGCTTCAGAAAGAATCAGGGCAAGATCGACGAGTTCGATTTCATCAAGATTTCGCTGGCGTCTCCTGAGCTCATCAGATCCTGGTCCCACGGTGAGGTCAAGAAGCCTGAAACCATCAACTACCGCACCTACAAGCCTGAGCGCGACGGTCTGTTCTGCGCCAAGATCTTCGGACCGGTGAAGGACTTCGAGTGTCTGTGCGGCAAATACAAGCGCCTCAAGCACCGGGGCGTGATCTGCGAGAAGTGCGGCGTGGAGGTCACCCAGGCCAAGGTGCGCCGGGAGCGCATGGGCCACATTGAGCTGGCCTCCCCGGTGGCTCACATCTGGTTCCTGAAGTCCCTGCCCACCCGCATCGGCATCCTCCTGGACATGAAGCTCTCCGAAATCGAGCGTGTGCTTTATTTCGAGTCCTATGTGGTGGTGGACACCGGTCTTGACGACAAGGATGACCTCACTGTGGGTCAGCTCCTGTCCGAAGAGGAATACCGGGAGATGATGGACCGCTACGAGGGTGACTTCACCGCCATGATGGGCGCCGAGGCCATTCTCAAGATGCTCCAGGACATTGATCTGGAGCATGAGCTGGCCCTGGTCCGGGAGGAGATCGCCCAGACCTCCTCCGAGTCCACCCGGAAGAAGCTGTCCAAGAGACTGAAACTCCTGGAGGTGTTCCTGAAGTCCGGCAATCAGCCGGAGTGGATGATCCTCACGGTGCTGCCGGTGCTGCCTCCGGATCTGCGCCCCCTGGTTCCCCTGGACGGCGGCCGCTTCGCCACCTCGGATCTGAATGATCTCTACCGCCGGGTGATCAACCGTAACAACCGTCTGCGCCGCCTGCTGGATCTGGCAGCCCCGGACATCATTGTGCGCAACGAGAAGCGCATGCTCCAGGAGGCTGTGGACGCTCTGCTGGACAACGGCCGCCGCGGCCGGGCCATCACCGGCGCCAACAAGCGGGTTCTGAAGTCCCTTGCCGACATGATCAAGGGCAAGCAGGGCCGTTTCCGTCAGAACCTGCTGGGCAAGCGTGTGGACTACTCCGGACGCTCCGTGATCACCGTGGGACCCTTCCTGCGTCTGCATCAGTGCGGTCTGCCTAAGAAGATGGCCCTGGAACTCTTTAAGCCCTTCGTTCTGGGACGCCTGGAGGCCCGGGGCGACGCCACCACCATCAAGGCTGCCAAGAAGATGGTGGAGCGGGAAGATCCGCTGGTATGGGATATCCTGGAGGACGTGATCCGCGAGCATCCGGTGCTCCTGAACCGCGCCCCCACTCTGCACCGTCTGGGCATCCAGGCCTTTGAGCCCATCCTCATCGAGGGCAAGGCCATCCGCCTGCACCCCCTGGTGTGCTCCGCCTTCAACGCCGACTTCGACGGTGACCAGATGGCCGTGCACCTGCCTCTGACCGTGGAGGCCCAGCTGGAGGCCCGGGCCCTGATGATGTCCACCAACAACATCCTGTCCCCGGCATCCGGCGAGCCTATCATCGGACCTTCCCAGGACATGGTGCTGGGTATTTACTACATGACCAGGATGCGGGTGGGTGCCAAGGGCGAAGGCATGCTGCTGACCTCTCCCAAGGAGGCTGAGTGCCTGTACCGGGCCGGTCTGGCCGATCTGGGTGCCAGGGTGCGCTGCTACATCACCGAGTACACGGTGCTGGAGGACGGCACCTTTGAGCCCCACACAGAGCTGAAGACCACCACCGTGGGCCGGGCCATTCTGTCTCTGATCCTGCCCAAGGGTCTGCCTTACTCCCTCATCGACAAGCCCTATGAGATGACCGACGCTGACCGGATGGAACTGGAGAAGGATCCCCGCTGCTGGTTCAAGTTCGTGTCCAACGAGGCCCTGGGCAAGAAGCTAATCGCCAAGATGCTGAATGTGTGCTACCACACCCTGGGCATCAAGGACACGGTGATGTTCGCCGACCATCTCATGTACATCGGCTTCCACTATGCTGCTCTGTCCGGCGCCTCGGTGTGCCTGGATGACATGGTGATCCCTGACGAGAAGGCACAGATTGTGGAGGATGCCGAGAACCGGGTGGCGGATATCCAGGAACAGTACAACTCAGGCTCCATCACTCAGGGTGAGAAGTACTCCAAGGTTCTGGACATCTGGGGTGATGCCCACAAGCGGGTCACCAAGGCCATGATGGAGAACCTGCGCACGGAGACTGCGGTGAACTCCCTGGGGCAGACCGAGAAACAGGCTTCTTTCAACAACATCTACATCATGGCTGACTCCGGCGCCCGCGGCTCCGAGAAGCAGATCAGCCAGGTGGCCGGCATGCGCGGCCTGATGGCCAAGCCCGACGGCTCCATCATCGAGACCCCCATCGTGGCCAACTTCCGCGAGGGTCTGGACGTGCTCCAGTACTTCATCTCCACTCACGGCGCCCGTAAGGGTCTGGCTGACACCGCCCTGAAGACCGCCAACTCCGGTTACCTCACCAGGCGTCTGGTGGATGTGGCCCAGGACGTGGTGGTGAAGGAGGATGACTGCGGCACTGATGACGGCCTGGTGATCACCGCCCATATCGTGGGCGGCGATGTGGTGGAGAAGCTCCGGGAGCGTGTCCTGGGCCGGGTCACTGCGGTGGATGTGATGCGTCCGGGCACCAGTGATGTGGTCATCCCCGCCGGCACCATGCTGGACGAAAAGTGGTGCGACGTCATCGAGCAGAACTCCATTGACAGCGTGAAGGTCCGCTCCCCCATCACCTGCCGCACCCCCTTCGGGATCTGCGCCAAGTGCTACGGCCGGGATCTGGCCCGGGGCTACATGGTCAACCGCGGCGAGGCCGTGGGTGTCATGGCCGCCCAGTCCATCGGCGAGCCTGGAACCCAGCTGACCATGCGTACCTTCCACGTGGGCGGCACCGCCTCCCGTTCAGTGGAAGACACCTCAGCCCAGGCCAAGAATGCCGGTACTGTCCGGCTGAAGGCCAAGTATGTGGTGAACTCCGAGGGCAAGTATGTCATCACCGGCAGATCGGCTGAGATCTCCATTATTGACGACTTCGGCCTCACCAAGGAGAACCGCAAGTTGCAGTCCGGTGCTGTGCTGGAGGTGAAGGATGGTGACCGGGTGGAAGTCGGCCAGATCATGGCCAACTGGGATCCCCACTCCCATCCCATCATTGCAGAGGTTGCCGGCCGGATCAAGTTCGTGGACATTGTGGACGGCCTCACCGCCGTCTCCAAGAGAGATGAGCTTACCGGTCTGGTGTCCTGGCAGATCAAGGAGCTGGGCTCCCAGGCCGGCAAGGACGGCCGCCGTCCTCTGATCAAGATCGTGGACGAGAACGGCGAGGACATTGTGGTTGTAGGCACCCCCACCTCCTACTACATGCAGGATCAGGCGGTGATTGAAATGTCCGACGGCGATGCGGTGAACATTGGCGACGTCATCGCCAAGATCCCCAAGTCCGCCTCCGGTACCAAGGATATCACCGGCGGTCTGCCCAGGGTTGCGGATCTCTTCGAGGCCCGTCCTCCCAAGGAGCCGGCCATTCTGGCTGAGATCGACGGCCTGGTGAAGTTCGGCAAGGAGACCAAGGGCAAGCGTCGTCTGGTCATTGAGGGACCGGACGGGGAGACCCATGAGGAGCTCATTCCCAAGTGGCGTAACATCAACGTCTACGAGGGCGAGTCCGTGGAGAAGGGCGAGATGATCGTGGACGGCGCTGAGGCCGCAGCGGATATCCTCCGGCTCCGGGGTGTCAGCGAGGTTGCCCGCTACATCGTCAATGAAGTCCAGGACGTGTACCGGGCCCAGGGTGTGAAGATCAATGACAAGCACATTGAGATCATCATCCGCCAGATGCTCCGCAAGTGTGAGATCACCGATCCCGGCGACTCGGAGTTCCTGGAAGGGGATCAGGTGGAAATCGCCCGGATCAAGATCATCAACGAGGAGCTGGAGGCCCAGGGCAAGAAGCCTGCGGAGTACCAGCGCCTGCTGATGGGCATCACCAAGGCCTCCCTGAACACCGAGTCCTTCATCTCCGCCGCCTCCTTCCAGGAAACCACCAGGGTCTTCACGGAAGCTGCCGTGGCTGGCAAGGTGGACGAACTCAGGGGTCTGAAGGAGAACGTCATTGTGGGCCGCCTCATCCCCGCCGGCACCGGCTTCGCTTACCATGAGGAGCGTGCCCGCAACCGCATGGAGCGGATGCTGTCCCGGGAGAACAGCCGCGAGGAGGTGGAGGAGCAGATCTCTGAGGCCCTGAACGGCGGCGATCCGGAAATGGCCGGGGAGCCTGTGGAGACTCCGGCTGCCTCCGAGGCCTATGAGGCTGCCCTGGCCCCGGAGCCTGTGGGTCCTGAACTGCCCCAGGTTCTGAAGGACGCTCCTGAGGAGAACGCCTCCGCCGAGTGATGGGCGGTGTCCGGCGGCGGCGCCGCCGGATCTCCCCTGGATCTATCCGTGATACAATCCACTGGCGGGAAGGGAGCTGAATGCTCCGTTCCTGCCGTTTTTTTTGCCTCCTGAGGGAGGCGCCTATGAAGGAGAATCAAACATGTCCAAGGAAATCCTGTCCACCGCCGCTGCCCCCGCAGCCATCGGCCCCTATTCTCAGGCTGTGAAGGCCGGGGGCTTTCTCTTCTCCTCCGGCCAGATCGCCATTGATCCCGCCACCCAGAAGCTGGTGGAGGGTGATGTGGCCGTCCAGGCTGAGCGGGTGATGGAGAACCTGAAGGGGATCCTCACCGCCGCCGGGCTCACCTTTGACGATGTGGTGAAGACCACCTGCTTCCTGAAGAACATGGGTGACTTTGGGGTGTTCAATGAGGTGTACGGCCGCTATTTCCCCAAGGATGCCCCGGCCAGATCCTGCGTTGAAGCCGCACGGCTGCCCAAGGATGTGCTGGTGGAGGTGGAGGTCACCGCCCTGTGCCGGTGACACCCCCTGAGGGAAAGGATCGGGGCTATCCGGGGCGGCATTTCACCCTGCTGGTGTCCGGTCCCCCCTACGGCCGGGAGGCCGCCTCCCTGGCATATCTTTTCGCCCGGGAGGCCTGGGCGGGGAAATGTCCGGTGGATGCGGTCTTTTTTTATGAGGACGGGGTGCTGAACGCCCTGAAGACCGTCTCTCCGGCCAGTGACGAAGCTGATCTGCCGGCTCTCTGGCGGGAGCTGTCCCGGGACACCGGCATGCGCCTGGTGCTGTGCTCCGCCGCCGGGGAGCGCCGGGGGGCGGTGGCCGGCTCGGTGGCACCGGACTTTGAGATCGGCGCCCTGTCAGATCTGGCAGATCTGCTGCTCACAGGCTCCCGGCTTGTGCAGTTCCGCTGAGGGCGGCGGCGGGTTTAGGGGAGTCCCAGCGGTCTCTTTCCTTGTCCCATTGGCCTCTTTCCGTTTTTGTCTTTGTCTTTTAACTTTTGTTTCAAGTCCCCATTCCGGGAGGGTGTTCCCGGAGGGGCTGGCTGGCTACGGTGACTTCCGGTGGTGGCTCATGACTGTGGCGGTGTTTCCATGATAGCGGCGGTGATCTTCCAGAGTCCTCCCCACGGCACCGCCGGGGGCCGGGAGGGGCTGGATGCGGCTCTGGCACTGAGCGCCTTTGCCCGGAGGGTGGATGTCTATTTCCTGGGGGACGGGGTGTACCAGCTGAAGGGCGGGCAGGATCCAGCCGGGATCCTGAGCCGGGATCATGCCCGGACCTTTGGGGTGCTGCCCCTGTATGATGTGGGACCGGTGCATGTCCTGGCCCGTGATCTGGCCGCCCGGGGACTCAGGGCAGAGGATCTGATCCTGCCCTGCCGCCTCCTGGAGCCGGAGGAACTGCGGGCGCTTTTGGGACAGGCCGGACCGAAACTGGTGTTCTGACATGATCCATTTGTACCGGGATCCCCCGGATGCAACGGGGAAACTCTGCCGGGTGCTCCGGCTTATGGCCGGGGGTGACACCCTGCTGCTCCTGGGGGATGGGGTGCTGTGCGCCGGCCGGCGGGATCTGATCCCTGAAGGAGTCCGGATCTGTGTTCTGGGGGAGGATCTTGCTGCCCGGGGGCTGGAGTGCCCGGCAGGGGCGGAGCGGATCTCCATGGGGGATCTGGTGCGACTGGTGGCGGAGGATCCGGAGGATCCGGTGTCCTGGTAGGGAGCGTCTGGGCGGCGCTCGGAAGGCGGGAAGAGTTTGACGGCGGGATCCCGCCGCTTGGGATCTGAAGAATGCGGCGGAGATCCTCCGGGGCGGTGTGCTCAGAGATCAGACAGCGTCGTCATTCTCTTCGCCGGTGCGGATGCGGATGATCCGCTCCACGTCGCTGACAAAGATCTTGCCGTCCCCGATCTTGCCGGTGTAGGCCCCGTGGGTGATGGCCTCAATGCACAGATCCACATCCTCGTCCCGGACCACCACCTCAAGCTTCACCTTGGGCAGGAAGTCCACCACATACTCGGCACCCCGGTAAAGCTCCGTGTGTCCCTTCTGGCGGCCGAAGCCCTTGACGTCAGTCACGGTCATGCCGCTGATCCCCTTGTCGTTCAGCGCCTCCCTGACATCGTCCAGTTTGAAGGGCTTGATAATTGCCGTGATCCTTTTCATCTGCTGACTCCCTGGCTTGCTGGTTGCGATCTGATCCTTGGATCTGAGTGCCCGGAAAAACGGGCACAGGCTCATTGTACAGCAATCTGCCCGGGAGTCTGAAAGGGGTTTTCCCGGATCTGCCGGGTGGGTCCCTGTCAGCGCTTTGCCGGATATCCTCATGATCCTTTCCTGATCCCGCCATGATCCCGCCGGAAACTTCTCCTGCTCTGTGGCATGCAAGTTGCTTAAAAAGGGATGTTCACAGTCAATGCGGAGGCGGCCGGCAATCCGGCCTGAGGATAAATGGCAAAGGGTATTTCAAGATTCGGCAAATTTGCGGTGCTCAACTGGATCATGCTGTGGTTCGTGCTTATCAACGCCATGATCGTCATGCTACCTGCCGAGCTGGTGGGGCCTGAGGCCGCATCCTGGATCACCAGGCACAACTTCTTCTGGTATGCCAGCATGGTCACCGGCGTGTCCTACTTTGTCAGCCACCTTATCATCATTCTCTGCTCCATGTGCTTTGAGAGCGTGGCCACCAGATCCAACGCCACCTGCATGCAGACCATGATCCGGTGCCTGGACTTCACTGAGAAGGCGGTGCTCCGGGAGTTTGTTCTCCAGCGGCGCAGTGTCATCAACCTGCCGGTGAATGAGCCGGCCGTCAAGAATCTGCTGCGCGCCGGAATTCTGACATATGCCTACGGCAGCCCCTCCAGCGGCGATCTCTCCACCATGAAGGCCCTGATGATCTCCCTGGACGCTCGTCCCTACATCACCTACAAGATCCTGGGTCTGAGCAAGAGCGGCATGAGCGAGGAGCAGATCGGCCAGATCCTGAGTGAGCGCCCCAAGTTCATCGGCAAGAACCTGTCCCGGACCTGACAGAGCCCTCCCGGCTGCCCCCTCCTCCTGAGTTATCCGTGGCAGCCGGATCCCCTCCGTCCCGTCTGACCGTGCCATGTTGTCTCCCGGTCAGACGGGATTTTTTTGTGTACCGGCTCATAGGAGATCCGGCAGAGTTCCCTCTGACCGGGCAAATGAGTTTATAATTCCGTCATATGGAGACAACCTCATACCACGCGGGCAGACGCCTCCCGATGATCCCCGGAGCCGGGATCCTGGCATTGTCGCTGCTGACGGCAGGATGCTCCACCTATATGCCCAGCGATCCGGGAAACCTGTGCACCATTTTCAGGGAGAACGGGGACTGGTATGAGGAGGCCATGGACTCCCAGAAGAAGTGGGGATCCCCGGTGCATGTGACCATGGCCATCATGAAGCAGGAGTCGGCCTTTGTGCCCGATGCCCGGCCGCCCATGCGCTATTTCCTCTTTATCCCCATCGGCCGGGGCAGCAGCGCCTACGGTTATCCCCAGGCCCAGGATCCGGTCTGGGAGGAATATCAGAACTCCTCGGGCAACTCCTGGTCCTCCAGGGATGACTTCGGGGATGCCATAGACTTCATTGCCTGGTACGTGCACATCACTAACAAGAAGAACGGGGTCTCCAAGTGGGACGCCTACAGCCAGTACCTGAACTATCATGAGGGCTGGGGCGGCTACAGCCGCCGCACCTACAAGGGCAAGACCTGGCTTGTCAGCGTGGCCAGGAAGGTGGCCTCCCAGGCGGCGGCCTATTCCAGCCAGCTCAAGAAATGCAAACTCTAACCAACAGGAGATCATCATGCCTATTATTGAAAGCTTTTCCGCAGATCACACCAAGATGAAGGCCCCGGCAGTGCGCACCTCCAAGGTGGTCCACACCCCTGGCGGTGATGTGGTGACCGTGTATGATCTCCGCTTCTGCCAGCCTAATGCCGCTGTCATGGAGCAGGGCGGCCTGCACACCCTGGAGCATCTCCTGGCGGTGTTCATGCGCCAGCACCTGGACTCCGAGGAGCAGGAGGTCATTGATATCTCCCCCACCGGCAGCCGCACGGGCTTTGTCCTCACGGTTCTGGGCAAGCCGGCGGAGCAGGCAGTGGCCGACGCCCTGCGTTCCTCCCTTTACAGTATCATTGCCGTGAAGGACGAGACCGGGATCCCCGGCTACAACCGCTTCCAGTGCGGCGCCTGGCGGGAGCATTCCCTGGAAGAGGCCAAGAACATTGCCAAGGCGGTGCTTTCCGTGGGGATCAGCTTCAACAACAACGAGGATCTGAAGCTGGATGACACCCTCATCAAAAACTGAGATGCGCCCCGCAACTGACACCGCCTTCTGCCGGAGAACATGAACATGGATCAGGAAGTCCTGGATGAAAACGAGCTGATACTGGGGATGATGCGCCGGGACGGTGTGGATCTGACCTGCCCCTACCGGGTGGAGCACCATTTTTCCGGAAGCAACTTTGAACTCCTGGAAAAACTGGCCATTGCCCTCTATTCCCTGGGGCTCGAGGTGACCGATCCCGATGAGTTCACCGACGAACGGGGCCGCACCGCCTTCGCTTTTGACGCCTTCCGGGAGATGATCCCGGATGGCGCGGCCATTGCCGCCGATCAGGAGAAGTTCTGGCCAAAGCTGGCGACTTTCCGTGCCACCTATGACGGCTGGGGGGTGGATGTGGGCGGCGGATCCCCGGATGACGATGCCGGGGAGGAGTCACCTGATGAGGCGGAGGAAGACTGATCTGCAGTCTGAGATCCCCGTCCCTTTCCCGGGAGACTGGCCCTCCCGGATCCTGAGCGCCGCCATGGTTTGGACAAAACTGTGACGGCGTTCCTGTTCTGATCCCGGAAAATGGCGGATCGGTTGTCTTTTTTTGCTCCCCGGATATTATCGATCATGTGGGCTTTCCGTCTGCTCAGCCTGTGATCAGCGGAACATGCCAACACCTTCCTTTTTACGATGCTTACCTGAGGTCTTTTATGCTTGATCTGGATCTTTTCAAAAAATCGGCTCTGGCCATTGCCGTGGCTTTCGCCCTGTCTGCCTGCGGAGGCGGCGGGCACGGCAGCAGCAGCAACAACGGCAATGACGATCCCGGCAATGATGATCCGGATGAGCCTGTGGTGCAGGTCCGGAAGGTGACGGTGTCTGCCCTGGCAGCTGACACCAACGCCTCCAAGATCAACACCATCGGCTGCTATGATCAGAAGGCTGATGAGGATAAGTGCAAGCTGGTGGTCTACCAGGTCATCCCTGCTGTTTATGACAACGGTGGCGAAAGTGCCGGCTGGAACAAGGGCTGGGGTCCCAGCGCCTACAAGGGCACCATTGCCGGTCTGACCAGCCATCTGAACTACATCAAGGATCTGGGCGTCAACGCCCTGTGGGTTACCCCGGTGTTCCACACCAATCCCAGCGATGACAATGTGACCCGGAAGACGGACGCCAGCGGCTATTATTCCTCCACCCATGTGGAGATTGATCACTTAACTGGCACCGATGAATCCTTCAGGGACTTTGTGACTGCTGCCCATGAGCAGGATCTCCAGGTGATCCTGGACGGCGTCTTCGGCCATGCCAAGGAGGATTTTGTCCAGCCGGCTGTCATCAACGCCCAGGTGCCCCCCCTGGTCAGGAAGTGCATCGGTGATGACGGCAAGCTGCATGATGACTGCGGAAACACCAGGTATTTTGACTGGGCTGATCATGCCGCAGCCAATGAGAAGTACTTCAGCGAACTTGCCGCCTACATGATCACCGAATACGGCATTGACGGTTGGCGCTTTGATCAGGCTTACCAGGTCCCGGCGGCCAGCTGGCAGAAGATCCAGGCGGCTATCAATGAAGCCGCTGAGGCCAAGGGTGTCTCCGGCTACACCGTGGCTGAGATCTCGGACGGCGGCGGATCCCTCATTCAGCAATTTGCCTTCAATGGAAATCTGGACTCCTCCTTCAATTTCCCCATGCGCTATTCTCTGGTGAAGGTCCTTGCGTCCCAGGAGGATACTGGTATGGATGGTGCCTACGGCGCTGAGGCCAGCACCATTGAGACCTACGGCTACAACAACATGAGCCAGTATGCGGTGGCGGGGAAGATGTACAACTCCTTCACTGACAACCACGATCTGGTGCGCTTCGGCGATCTGATCCAGCGGGCCGGCTACACCAAGGACGGCGCCACCGCCTCGGTGGTGAAGAATGACGAGTACCAGAGAAGGCATATGCTCAGTTACATCTTCCTGTCCCAGATGTCCGGTCCCATCACCATCATGTACAACCAGGAGATCGGTGATCAGGTTGAGGGCTTTGTGAATAAACTCGATTCTTGTGGCACTGACACCGCCTACTGCGATGATCACGTCAGCCGCACTGACGCCGTGTATGACACCGCTGATCTGAACCCCTCCCAGAAGAAACTTCGGAACTACCTTAAGAGCCTGCTGAAGCTCCGTTCTGAGCACAGGGCAATGTATTACGGCAGCCGTTACCATGTCTTCAGTAACGACAAGACCTATATGGACGTCAAGATCAATTCCGATGACAACGATGTGGTGCTCTTTGTGATGAACACCGGCACCGACGCTGCGGAGATCACCCTGAATGACAAGGGCCTGGAGGCGGTCTGCGGAAAGGTTCCTGCCATCTGTGGCGACAGCATGGTCTTCACCCTGACCAACCTGCTGGATGATGGTGAGGTGATTGTTCTTGACGGTAGCACCCCGATCCCCCTGGAGAAGCTCAGCGGCAAGCTCTTTGCCGTTACCCCGGGTGAGGTGCAGTAAGCAGCAGAGCCGGTTTAACCGGTGATCTGAATCAGGAGGGCCGCGGATGAGTTCCGCGGCCTTCGCCGTTTTCGGGAATATGCAGATCCCGGAGAGGATGCGTCTTCCGGAAGGTTCACGAACGGAGCCGGTGGGAGCTGAAAAAGGGACACCCCGTCACAATCCTGAAGAAGAGTTGCATGCAGGTGCTTTTTCCGGGAACACAGGCGGCATTTCAATCGTCAAAGGATCTGGGCAGTTACGGCCGGAGCAGGCGGACTGCCCGTCTGCTGCTTTTTGCATTTGCTAAGTGAGGTCCGGTATGAGACTTGGTCTGCTGATGGCGTCAGCCATTCTGCTGTGTGCCGTGGGCACTGTCCCCGCAGCTGAAACCGGTGACGGAGGGAACAGTGAGGCGAAGATGGCCGCCATGGCCAATCCCTTCACCACTGTTGCCAGCCTTGCTGACGCGGAGGAGCGGGCAGGCTTCAGGATCAGTCCCCTGAAAGCACTGCCGGGGGATTACGGCGAGGAGCCGGTGGTGATGCTCTTCAAAGGCGGGGAGATGATCCAGCTGATTTACGAGGAGCCCCTGGACGGCCGGCGGATCGTCTACCGGATCTCCCGGAGCATGCCCCCGGATGTGATGAACGGTGACTACAGCGAGTATGATCGGGATGAGAAGATCTCCCTGGGTTCCCTTTCCCTGCGGGTGAAGGGCAGTGAGGGGGTGGTCTATGCCGCAGAATGGTCCCAGGGCGGGCTCAACTACTGCCTGCTGGTGGACGACGGCATTGATGATCTGGAACTGGAGGACATGCTTCTGGGTCCCCGGGATCGGGGGTAGACCGCCGGTTCCCTGACATAGGACCGAAGCCTGTCCGCAGGGCGTCTGTCATGAGCAGGCGGCCTGCAGCGCCTGGGGCTCTCTTTCCTGATCGGCAACCTGCCATACCGGCTTAGGACACAGCGCAAACCTGGAAGCTGTTCTTGGCTGTGTCGACAGCGATGATGGTCTTAACCTGCTTAGCGGTTTCGGTTAGAGTTGACATTGTATGGACTCCTCAATTGCTCACCTAAACATCCCAACCCATGTAGCCGCTTAACTACCTGGGGTGGGATGTGTCCATACCATCAGCCGGAGTTCAATCTCCGGCTTTCTCTCTTTGCTTCCTGCCTTTCCCTTTTCTCTTCACCATTCCATGCCGTCTGACGTGGCAGCGTCCGTCTTCCTGTGGCCTTCGTCCGGTCCGGCCCGGTCAGATAGGTCTGGTCAGGGCAGGGCGGGCCGTCCGGCAGATCCCCATGCTCATGATCCTTCCGGCGACCTTTCCTCTCCGTGAGCTCCCGCACCGGTGAACTCATCCAGGGTTGCTCCCATGAGTTCCCGGAGACTGGTCACAGCCTCCTCTAGCATCTGTCGCCGGGCAGTGGTATCCGGATCCCGGTGCTGGACAAAATAACTGATGAGGGCGTCCTGGGCGGGCAGGGGGAGACTGGTCCACCGGCCGGCTTCCTGGCCCAGCCACCGCTGCACAGTCCAGAGGGCCTGCTCCGGGGCCCGGAGTCCCCGGGACAGGGACTGGAGATCCCGGAGATAGTCCGGATCCGGTTCCTCCCGGAGGGCACTCAGGCTCAGCAGGATCCGCACGGTGCCGGTGTCCAGGGCCCGGTGCTGCCAGGAGGCGGTCAGGAGAAACTCCCGGACAAAAGAGCGGTGCCATTCCCGGAGCACCTCCCCCCGGAGGCGGCCCCGGGTCCGGAGCATCACTGCGGAATGGAGCCCGGTGGCCCCGTCAAGCCGGAGACCCGCCCGGACAGGCACAAAGCCGGCGCTGCTCCAGAAGGCGGCCAGTTCCCCGGTGATCCCGAAGGACACTCCCAGAAAATCAGCTGTCCCCTCTTCTTCCATCAGCTCCTCAGCCTGATCCAGCAGCCAGGTGCCCAGTTTCCGGCGCTGCCAGAGGGGATCCACGGCGATCCTGACTACCCGGAGGAAGCGGTAGTACCCGGCGTTCCGGAAGCCTCCGTGGGCGGCCAGGGTCTGGGGCAGGAGATTGCCCCGGGGCCGGCGGCGGTTCAAGAACACCTGGGGCACCAGGCTCTCCTTCATTTCCTCCCGGATCATCCAGATCACCCCGGCCGTTCTGCCGGTCAGATCCCTGACGGCCAGAAGACGGCTGTCGGGGTTGTCCAAAAGTTGCCGCAGATCGGAAGGTGCGGTCCGGTAATGGCTCCGGCACAAAAGGCCGAAGACTTCCCGGAGGAGCATCTCATCCTGGGCCAGGCGGGCGGCGGTGATCTCCTCAGGCGGGGTGAAAGACTGCCGGAGATCCCGGGGCAGATCTGGATCTGCTACTGGGCAGGAACTGCCGGAGGGGGTGCTGTCCTTCCCCGGCTCCGCTGTGATCTGCTTCCCTGTCTGAGGGGACGTCTCCGGCGCTGTCCCGCCTGGCAGAAAGATCTCCTGCCACAGGCGGAAGAGGGCGTCATGATCAAAGCGGAAGGAGCGCTCCAGGCGGCACTCGGCCCAGGGGAGCCCCAGCTGGTCCAGATGCGGGGCAAACTTCAGGCGCAGTCCCCCGCCGGTGCCCTCATACCCCTCGCTGGTGCCGGAGATCACCAGGCGGCAGGGCAGGGACAGGAGATCCTCCAGCCGACCCAGGGGCACGGATCCGGCCTCATCGGCCAGAAGCACATCATTGGCGGTCAGATCCCCGGGGAGATCATCCAGTCCCCGGAAAGTGAGTCCCGGACAGCGGCTGAGGATCAGATCTGCATTTTCACGGCAGGGACCGGTGACCAGGATCCGGCCTCCTGATCGGAGCAGCTCCGGCACCATCCGCGCCATGCGGGTGGACTTGCCGGCGCCCCGGGGACCGCTGAGGAGCAGCACCCGGAGGGCGGGATCCTGGCAGAAGCGCCGGATCTCCCCGGTGAGCTCCGGCTCCGGATCGGTGTCCTCCTCCCGGGGCAGGGCGGCCAGTTCGGCTGCCAGGGCCTCCACATCACCGTCGTTTGCCAGGATCCTGAGCCTTGGAAAGGACAGGATCAGATCCCGGAAGCGCCTGAGCCACAGGCTCTCAGGGGGCAGGTGATCCCGGGAGGTGTATTTGATGGCCTCGGCGTCCCGGAAGCGGCGCAGATCCCCCAGTGCCTCCAAATCCCGGATCCCCAGGATCAGGGCACCGCCCCGGCGCACCAGACCCGCCAGGGAGCAGAGCATGTCCGGGTTGACCCCGGTAAGGCAGCTGCAGGCGGCGCTGCTGTGCCCCCGGCCCAGATGGGCATGGGACTTGGCCAGGGCCTTGATGTTGGTGTCATCCAGGACAAAGTCCCCCAGACGATGGAGGGCGGCGGTGACAAAGTCCGGCTCTCCCCGGATCAGGGCCAGGATCCTGGGCTGCTCCCTGAACTCTGTGCTGTTTTCCATTGGTGTCTCCCCTTTGCTCTTGGTGGCTTCCGGCTGGTGACGGCAGCGGCCTGATGAAGGTGTGCCCTTTGGTTCCGGTGGCGGCCGGATGATGTGTCCCTTGGGGCTCCGGCGGCGGCCTGCGTCGTGTGCTTCTCATGGTGCCGGTTTTCTCCAGGGCGCGTGTCCTGGAACTCCGGTTTTCCGGCAGGGCGGTTTTCCCGGTTCTCCGGTCTGGGGATCTGTCCCCGGGAACCTGGCAGCTGTCCGTGCCGCTTCCGGTCCCATCCCAGATCCCGGCCCCCAGATCAGTCCCGGTGCACCAGGGGATCTTACCACAGCACCTCCGGTCATCCTGCCGTGTCCGGTATCGGTTCCGGCCGCTCCCGGGCTGTCCCGGATGGCGGCTTCACTTCATTTTTCCGCCCGGGCGGGTCCGGAAGGGCAGTTTTCACGCGCCGGATCATGTCAATCCCGTGAGCCCTGTCCCATCTGGGGACCCCCGGGGCGGGGGTGCACCCTGTATTTTGTTCCTCCAGGCGTTATAATACCGCCGGGAGTTTCCGCACGCAGGCAGGAGCACATGGTGAGTTTTTTCAGAAGATCCGCAAAGAAGGCCGGTGGTGTGGCCGTGGGCATCGGGCCCTCTGCGGTCTACTTCGTCAACACCGGAGCCGCAGATCCCAAGGATCGGTTTGTCCGCAAGGACGCCCCGGACAGCACCGAGCGGCTCCGGGCAGTGGACAGTTACCTGTCCTCCCTGGGGGCTCCCCGCTCCCTGAAGGTGCGGGTGGTGCTCCTGAAGGGCATGTACAACGCCATCCAGATCGACAAGCCCAAGGTTCCCGAGGAGGAACTGGGCAGCGCCATTCCCTGGGCTATCAAGGACTTTGTCCAGGATCAGGTCTCCAACCTGGCGGTGGACTATGCGGACATGCCCAAGTCCCCCTCCTATCCCAATGACAAGATCATGGCTGTCACCGCTCCCAAGTCCTTTATCCGCTCCCTGGTGGAGGAGGTGGGCCGGACCTCCACCCTGGAGACCATAGCAGCGGAGGAGCTGTCCCTGGCAGATCTTTATGACGAGGCGGACGAGCATCCCCACCTGATGCTGTTCCAGCCCGGGGGGTATGAACTGTCCCTCATGGCCTTCTGGCACTCCCGGCTCTACCTCACCCGGACACTGAGAGGCTACAGCGATCTCCCCCGCTACCTTCCCGGCGCCATCTCCACTGACGTCCTGGACAACATGTCCCTGGAAATGCAGCGCTCCATTGATTACACCGTGGCCCAGCTGAAGATGCCCTCCCCCAAGCTTCTGACCCTGGCCTTGGACTGCCAGGACAGCCAGAGCATTGCCGACTACCTGTCCCAGACCTTCTCCTTCACGGTGAACGTGATCCGGGAGGAGACCGGAGGCCAGACCATGGCCTTCCTGCCCCTGGCGGCGGTGCTGCGTAACGGAGGCCAGGCCTGAAGATGAAGACCAGAGTCAACCTTTACCTGCCTGAATTCAAGCCCCCCAAGGAGATCCTCACCCTGACCAGGGTGATCCTCATCACCCTGGCGGTGCTGGCGGTGATGATCGCCTGGACGGTCTACAGCCGGGATCAGCTGGCCCAGCAGCAGAGGAAGAACCAGGAGCTCACCGATCGGCAGATCACCCTGTCCGATGAGGTGCTGCAGATCCAGCAGCGCATCGCCGCCCGGAACTCCAGTGACGAACTGGCCTCCATGCTGGAGCGGGCCAAGCAGCGCTATGAGGCCAAGCTCCGGCTGGCCGGGGTCCTGGCCTCCATGAAGGAGGGCACCGACGCCCGCTACTCGGCACTGCTGATGGCCATTGCCCAGGTCAGCTCCTCCCGTATGGCCATTGAGAGCATCACCGCCAACGGCCGGACTGTGAGCATCAAGGGCAAGACCACGGATGCGGCGGCGGTGGCGGAGTTTCTGGACAGTTTCAAGCGCCTGGAGGCTCTCCGGGGTCTTTCCTTCGAGTCAGTGGAGGTGAAGGCGCCCGAGGAGGGCTCCGGCCTCATGTCCTTCTCCCTGTCGGGGAGGGCTCCGGATAAGACTCCGGATCCTGTCGACGACAAGGAGCGGCTCCGGAAGTTGGGCATTTATCCGGACAACCTGGAGAAGGTGACCGCAGATGACGGTGTCGCCGGCAGTGACGGCGGCAAGAAGGGGGATCAGTAAATGGCATCCAGTCTGCCGGCCAAAGCCGGCAAGCCCGGGGGAGCCGGGGGCAAGTATGCGGAGCTTTCCCGGAAGTTCCAGCAGCAGGGCCGCAGGGATCAGGTGCTGATCCTGGTGGCGTGCCTGGTGGCGGCCATCCTGCCCCTTTACATGTACGGCATTGAGCCGGCGGGGAAGAAGCTGGCCCAGGCCCGGAGCGCCCATGAGGCCGCCCTGAAGGACATTGACAGCTCCGTCCAGATGAAGAATGAGTGGCTGGTGAAGCTGCAGCAGGATCCCAATGAGACCATGCGCCGGGAGATTGCCGAACTGGAAGTGCGCCAACGCCAGCTGGATCAGATCTCCTCCGGGGCGGCGGTGAACCTGGTGCCCAGCTTTGACATGCCTGCCGTGCTCCAGGACGTGCTGTCCGCGGCCGGCTCCCTGCGCCTGCTGTCCATGAACAGCATTCCCCCGGTGGTGATCCTGGAGGAGGATAAGGGCATGTCTCTGTACCGCCACGGCACCCGGATGGTGTTCCAGGGCTCATATCTGGACGCCATGAAATACCTTCAGGCCCTGGAGAACCTGGATCGCAAGTTCATCTGGGGAACCCTCAGCTATGAGGCCGGCACCTATCCCGCAGGCACGGTGACGGTGGAGGTTTACACTTTGAGCAACAGCAAGGAATTTGCAAGTGGTTAGGCTGATCCATGGGGCGGCTGCGGCGCTGCTGTTGCTGCCCGCCTGGGCGGCGGCGGATCTTCTCCGGGATCCCACCCAGCCCATTGACTATGCCCCCGCCGCCAGCACCCAGACCGAATCCCGGGAGGGCGGGCTCCGCCTGACCGCGGTGTTCACCGGATCCCGCCCCAGTGCGGTGATCGGGGGCCGCCGGGTGCATGTGGGGGATCGGGTGCAGGACTATGAGGTCCGCAGCATTGCCGCCGGGAAGGTGGAGCTGATCCGGGGCGGGGAGATTTCAGTGCTGCGGCTATACAGCAGCACCATCATTAAGTAAGCGCCGCAGCCATGCAGTGACGGCGCAACCGGCACCTGCCGGCGGCACCGCCTCCGGGGCGGGAAGAATTTGAGGACACGGACAAAGATGACTAACAGATCCAGGAGCATGTTGGCCCTGCTGACGGCAGCGGCGGTGCTGGCGGGGTGCGCGGCCGATCACAGGAAGCCCCAGGAGATCCAGGATGAGCTCAGCCAGGCCATGCTGGCCAACCCTGTGCAGCTGCCCGGGGATGTGGCCGCAGAGCTGGGGGCCTCCCGGAGCGTCCGGGACGGCGGTGTCCTGCCGGCCTCCAGCCGGCGCTTCCGGGTCCAGGCCCAGGACATGGAGGCCCGGGAGTTCTTCGCCTCCCTTATCAGCGAGAGCAGCCACAGCATTATTGTGCACCCCAAGGTGTCAGGTACCATCAGCGTGGATCTGAAGAATGTCACCGTGGGGGAGGTGCTTTCCGCAGTCAGCCGCCTGTACGGCTATGACATTGAGTTCAAGGACGGGATCTACTACGTCTACCCTTCGGATATCCGCACGGAGACCTTTAATGTGGACTACCTGCTGGTGTCCCGCTCCGGCAAGTCTTCCCTGAACATCACCACGGGGGGCGTCAGCAGCTCTGACGATGATGACAGCGACAGCTCTTCGTCCTCCTCGTCATCTTCCTCCTCCTCCTCCTCGGACAGTGACAGCGACTCGGACAACTCCTTTGACGGCGACTCGGGCACCACGGTGAACACCGCCACCGCCAATGACTTCTGGACCAGCCTGGAGAAGGCCCTGACCAACTTCCTGGGCAAGGCCCAGGGCAAGGGGGTCATGGTGAACCCCGAGGCGGGCATGGTGGTGGTCACCGCAAGTCCCCAGGAACTCAAGACCATCCGGGAGTTCCTGGATCAGGCCATGCAGCGCATGACCCGCCAGATCGTCCTGGAAGCCAAGGTCCTGGAGGTCACCCTGAATGACGACTTCCAGGCGGGCATTGACTGGGGGCTGCTGTTCCACAGCAACAGCAATGCAAATGCCCTGTCCCCCACCGGCGTGGGCACGGACACCATGTCCGGGGGCTTCAGCTCCTTCACTCCGGCGGCGGACTCCATCCATGCGGAACTGGGAGGGATCTTCAAGTTCTCCTATTACGGCAAGCACTTCTCCTCGGTGGTGAACCTGCTGAAGACCCAGGGCGACGTGAGCGTCCTGTCCAGCCCCCGGATCGCCGCTAGCAACAACCAGAAGGCGGTGATCAAGGTGGGCCATGACGAGTATTTCGTCACCAGCGTGGAGACCAGCAGTGTGTCCTCCGCCTCCACCACCACCACCACCCCCACGGTGGAGTTCACTCCCTTTTTCTCCGGTGTCTCTCTGGATGTGACCCCCCAGATCGACAATCAGGGCAATGTGATCATGCATGTGCACCCGGCGGTGATCAAAGTGGAGGAGCAGATCAAGAGCGTCCTGGTCACCGGCGACGAGCCCATGCGCATTCCCATGGCACGGTCCACCATCCGTGAGTCGGACACGGTGGTGAAGGCATCCTCCGGGGAGGTCATTGTTATCGGCGGCCTCATGAGTGAGACCCGGCTGGATCAGGAGTCCCGGATCCCTCTCCTGGGGGATATCCCTGTGCTGGGCAACGCCTTCAAGAACCAGCAGAAGGCTGTGGCCAAGTCGGAGCTGGTGATCCTGCTCCGCCCGGTGGTGGTGGACAGCACTGAGACCTGGAAGCAGGAGCTCCGGCGCTCCAGTGCGCTCTTGGACACCTGGTTCCCGGAGACCCAGACCGTCAGCAGCAACCGGGTTGAGACCAGTGTGGAGCCTGCCGGCGGCAGCGCCTCCGCCTCCCGGCGCAGCAGTAGCTGGAGAAAGCAGGGCGGCAACTGAGGCCCCGGCCCCAGACGCCGATCCCTTTCCGGGACGCGATCCAGATGTATGAGACCTTCTTCGGGCTGAAGGAGATGCCCTTCGCCCTGACCCCCAACACCCAGTATTATTACGGGCTACCTCCCCATCAGGAGGCGCTGCAGGTCCTGCAGACCGCCTTGGAGAGCGGTGAGGGCTTCATCAAGGTCACCGGCGAGGTGGGCACGGGGAAGACCCTGGTGCTCCGGATGCTGATGAACGCCGAGTGGAGCTGGCAGTTTGAGATCGCCTACCTGCCCAACCCCTATCTGACCGCCGCTGAGATGCGGGCCGCCCTGGCACTGGAGCTGGGACTGAAGGATCTCGCCTCCCGGGATGAGTTGGCGGTTACTGACGCAGTGAACCGGCGGCTGATTGAACTCCACAAGGAGGGCCGCCGGGTCATGGTGCTGGTGGACGAGGCCCAGGATCTCCCTGACGAGACCATGGAGGCCATCCGGCTCTTCGGCAACCTGGAGACGGAGTCGGAGAAGCTTATTCAGATCGTGCTCTTCGGCCAGCCGGAGTTGGATCAGCGCCTGGCCCAGGAGCATTTCCGGCAGTTGCGGCAGCGGATCACCTTCTCCTACTGCCTGCGTCCCCTGACCCTGCCGGAGACCCGGGCCTATGTGGAGTACCGGCTGAAGATCGCCGGCTACCAGGGCTATCCCCTGTTCACCCCCTCGGCCATGAAGAGGCTCTGGCGCAGCAGCCGGGGGATCCCCCGGCTTATCAATGTCCTGGCCCACAAGAGCCTGATGCTGGCCTATGGCCGGGGCTCGGCCAAGATCAAGTCGTCCATGGTGCGCATTGCCGCCCGGGACACCCCGGATGCGGGGCCGTCGCCGGTGGCGGACATGCACCTTATCATCGTCGTGTTGCTGCTTCTGCTGCTGCTGACTTTGTGTTTCTGTATGGAGTCGGGCCTTATCTGAGGCCTGACGGGATTTGCCCATGAGTGTCATCAACAGGATGCTGAAGGATCTGGAGAAGCGTTCGGGGAACGCAGATCCCGGCGTCTACCATCCGGTCCGTGAGGCCAGATCCCCGGTGCTCACCGGTGTCCTGGCGGGGGCGGTGGTGCTGCTGGCAGGAGCCCTGGGCTTCATGGTGTGGCAGCGCATGGCGCCCCAGGCCCCATCTGCCGCCTCTCAGGTAAGCAAGGCGTCTGCCGGCGAACCGACACCGGGTCAGTCTGCCCCGGGATATGGCGCCTCGGCGGCTCCAGGTGAGGCGGGAGGCGCCGGAGCGGCTGCGGCTGGGAGCGGTGCTGCCGGCGCCGCTGTCACGGGTGCTGCCGCCTCCGGAATGGTTTCGGTTTCCCCGGAGGAGACTGCCCGGAAGGAGCGGGAGGACAGTCTGATCCTGGGATCTGATGTCAGTGATGAGGAGCTGAAGGCCCTGGAGGATGAGATCTACGGACCTGATCCCGCCCTGGTGCCGGAGCCCCCCGCAGCCTCCTCCCGGGATCGCCGGGACGCCCGGACGGCGGCTGTATCTGAGCCTCCCCGGGAGAGCCGGAAGAAGCCCGGCACCATGCGGGTCCAGGAGGTGAAGCTCACCCCGGCCCAGGAGAATGAACTGGATCGGAAGACGGCTGCCACGGCCCTCTCCCGGGGAGATATCCCCGCAGCGAAGACGGCCCTGCGCTCTATTCTGGCCCGGGAACCCAAGGATGCCAAGGCCCGAGAGAAGCTGGCCTCCCTGCTTTACGGGGAGACCAACCTGCCGGAGGCCAAGGCGGTGCTCCGAGACGGGATCGCCACCGATCCTTCCCGGGGCAGCTACCGGCTGCTCCTGGCCCGGATCCTCACCGAGGAGGGCCGGAAGAAGGAGGCTTTGTCAGCCCTGGCAGGCTACTCCCCCAAGGCCTCCGCCGAAAACCTTGATTACATAGCCCTGGAGGCTACCCTGGCCACCGAGCTCAGTGAGCCGGTGCTGGCGGTGGACGCCTACAGCCGGCTGACCCGGATCATGCCCCGGGAGGGGAAGTGGTGGCTGGGCCTTGCAGTGGCCTTTGACCGCCAGGGATCCCCCTCGGCGGCCCGGGCCAACTACCGCCAGGCGCTGAACCTGGGACTGCCCGAGGCCTCCACCCGGTTTGCCCGGCAGCGTCTCAGAGAACTGGATCAGAGGAAGAAGTAGAACATGGCAACACGTCCCAAACTGAAGATGAGACTGGGCGACCTGCTTGTCGCCGAGGGCATCATCACCGAGGATCAGCTGGTCAACGCCCTGTCCTACCAGAAGAAGTCGGGGCTGAAGCTGGGCAAGGCCCTGATCGAGCTGGGCTTCATTGACGAGGACCGGCTGCTGCACTTCCTTTCCCAGCAGCTGGGGATCCCCTATCTGGATCTGTCCCATGTCTCCATCTCCACTGAGGCGGTGAACCTGATCCCCGAGGTCCATGCCCGGCGCTTCAGAGCCCTGGCCATCAACGTGGACAGTTCTGACGTGGTCACGGTGGTGATGAGTGATCCCGCCGATCTCCAGGCCCTGGACTTCCTGTCCAACATCCTGGCTCCCCGGGACATCTCCCTGGCCATCGCCCGTGAAGATCAGCTGCTGCAGTACTTTGATCAGTTGTACCGCAAGACCCGGGAGATTGAGAACTTCGCCCACCAGCTCCAGGAGGAGTACAAGGGCAGCGACTTTGACATGGGCCAGACCAACGTTGTGGCCACGGAGAGCGAGGCCACAGTGGTCAAGCTGCTGCGCACCGTGTTTGAGGATGCCATCCAGGTCCATGCTTCGGATATCCACATTGAGCCTGACGAGAGCGTGCTCCGGATCCGCCAGCGTATTGACGGCGTTCTCCATGAGAATGTGATGAACGAGGTGAAGATCGCCCCGGCCCTGGTGCTCCGGCTCAAACTCATGTCGGGACTGGACATTTCTGAAAAGCGTCTGCCCCAGGATGGCCGCTTCCGCATGCGGGTCAAGGGCCATGACATTGACGTGCGTATCTCCACCTTGCCGGTGCAGCACGGTGAGTCGGTGGTTATGCGTATCCTGGATCAGTCCGCAGGTCTGCTGAAGCTGGATGACGTGGGCATGCCCCCGGAGACCTTGGCCATGTTCCGGCGCCAGCTGCACCGGCCCCACGGTCTCATCATGGTCACCGGCCCCACAGGATCCGGCAAGACCACCACCCTTTACGGCGCCCTGAGCGAGCTGAACACCGCCGGGAACAAGATCATCACCGCTGAAGATCCTGTGGAGTACCGGCTGCCCAGGATCTCCCAGGTGCAGATCAACGCCAAGATCGGCCTCACTTTCGCCTCGGTGCTCCGGGCGGTGTTGCGCCAGGATCCGGATGTGATCCTGGTGGGCGAGATGCGGGATCAGGAGACCATGGAGATCGGCATGCGGGGCGCCCTCACCGGCCATCTGGTGCTGTCCACCCTGCACACCAACGACGCTATCTCCTCGGCACTGCGCCTTATGGACATGGGGGCCCCCGGGTATCTGGTGGCCTCGGCCCTGCGCACGGTCATCGCCCAGCGCCTGGTGCGGAAGATCTGTCCTTACTGCAAGGAGCCCCATGAGATTGACCCGGCAGACAAAGCTTTCCTGGAGACGGTCATCGGCCCCGGGGCGGGGGAGCAGAAGTTCATGCACGGCCGGGGCTGCCAGAGCTGTAACTTCACCGGCTACAGCGGACGCATCGGCGTCTTTGAGGTGCTGGAGCTGACGCCGCCCATGATGGACGCCCTCCGATCCAATGATGCCGAGCGCTTTGCCATCACCGCCCGGGAGGATCCCTCCTACCGGCCCCTGGTGTGCATGGCCTATGACTATGCGGTGAAGGGGGTAACCTCCGTGGAGGAGGTGCTGCACCTGTCTGAGGTTGTCAAGTAATGCCTTTGTATTCCTATGTGGGCCGCGACGCCTCCGGAGCCCAGATCCGGGGAACATTGGACGGCATGAATGAGAATGCGGTGGCCGAGGCCCTGGTGTCCCGGGGGGTGTTCCCCCTGCAGATCCAGCCGGCCAAGGACGCAGGCGGCCCCAAGCAGGGTCTTCTCTCCCGCTTCTTCCGGAAACGGATCTCCCCCAACGATCTGCTGATGCTGTGCCGCCAGATGTACTCCCTGAGCAAGGCGGGGATCCCCATCATGAGCGCCCTCCACGGCCTGTCGGAGACCATTGAGAACCAGACCCTGTCCGAGGTGCTGAAGAAACTGGAGAGCGATCTGGCCGGCGGTCTGCCCCTGGCGGCGGCCATGAGCCGTTTCCCCAAGGTGTTCAACCGGCTGTTTGTCTCCCTGATCAACGTGGGCGAGAACACCGGCCGCCTGGAGGAGAGTTTCCTGCAGCTGGCGGAGTACATTTCCCTGGAGGTGGAGACCAAGCGCCGGATCAAGGGCGCACTGCGCTACCCCATGATCGTCATCTCCTTTGTGGTGGTGGCCATGATCATCCTGAACATCTGGGTTATCCCCGTGTTTGCCAAGATGTTCAGCAAGTTCGGCGCTGAGCTGCCCATCACCACCCGGATCCTCATCGCCTCCTCCAACTTCTTTGTGAACTATTTCTGGGCCATCATCATCATCCTGGTGGCCGTGCCCGCTGCCTGGATCTGGTGGACCCGGTCGGAGAAGGGATCCCGCTGGTGGGGCAAGTGGCAGATCCGGCTGCCGGTGATCGGATCCATTCTGTTCCGGTCCCAGCTGGCACGGTTTGCCCGGAGCTTCTCCATCATGCTCAAGGCCGGTGTGGGTCTGAACACGGCTCTGACATTGGTGGCCGGGGCGGTGGACAATGCCTACCTGTCCGACCGGATCCTGGGCATGTGTGCCGGGGTGGAGCGGGGCGAATCCCTGTATCAGACGGCGGTGGCCAGCGACATGTTCAGCCCCCTGGTGCTGCAGATGATGGCCGTGGGCGGCGAGACCGGCCAGGTGGACACATTGCTCCTGGAGGTGGCGGACTACTACGACCGGGAGGTGGATTTTGAGCTCAAGGGCCTCACCGCCAAGATCGAGCCTATCCTCCTGATCATTGTGGCTGCCATTGTGCTGGTGCTGGCCTTGGGTATCTTCACCCCCATGTGGGACATGTACGGTGCCATGCAGGGCAAGAAATAGCGCCTTTCCGGGGCGGAGACGTTCCGGAAGGTTCGGCATCAGAGAGCAGGTGACAGGTGGACAGGGAACAGCAGGCTGAGGAACGGAAGGGACGTATACTGGTGTTCCTGGCGGCCCTGATCCTGATCTTGCTTCTCACGGGATCCTGGCTCCGGGGCCTGCTGCCCCGGATCGGCGACGCTGCGGCGGTGTCCTTGGAGTCCCTCCGCTCCGCCTTTGCCGAGCGGACAGAGCTGGTGCATGCCGCCTGGATCAACCATGGCAAAAGCCCGGAGCAATATCTGGATGTGGAGAACTGGTCTGGGGAGGGTAAGCTCCGCATCGCCTACCGGATGAACCGGGCCGGCTGGCCCGTGGACGCCCGGTTTGTGGGCTCCCGCCAGAACCAGGGGCGCAATGTGTGTGAGCGCCTGTGGGAGACGGTGCTGCAGCAGGACGCTGACTTTGAGATCCTGGGCAACATCAATGCCCGGCCGGATCTCTCCGGGGGCGGTGCCTGCCTTTATCAGGCCGCCGATGAGGGCACCCTGCGCTACCGCTTCAGTGACGGGGGCCTGGAGATGATCCGAGAAAAGACTGGGGACTGACCAGAACGCCACTTGCTCAGGCAGTGATGCCGGGCTCCTTTCCGGGGCAGTGGCACGGCTCTTGCTTTTGATCCCGGGACCCACAACCCGGGACGGACGATCGCCGGAAGATCCCCCTGGACAGACGGCGGACAGCAGACAGAATTAACCAACCAAACCAACCATACAGGGAAGAGAGACCATACAGGTACAGGACCGAGAAATGAAGAAGGATTCCGGCTTTACGCTCATTGAGCTTGTGATTGTGATAGTGATCCTGGGCATTCTGGCAGTGACGGCGCTGCCCCGCTATCTGGACGTGACGGAGGAGGCCAAGAACGCCAGCGTTGAGGGCGTGGCCGGCGGCTTTGCCACCGGTGTGCTCCTGGTTCGGGGACAGTGGGAGGCCAAGGGCCGTACCCGGGAGGAGGGCGTCAACACCATCATGTATGACGGCAACCGCTTCTTCCTCACCACCCCCACCACCGCAGAGATGGAGAACGGCGATGTGTCCCCGGGCTATCCCATTGACACCAGCGACTCGGACTCCCGGGCTTATCAGCCGGGCAGCCTCACTGCGCGGCGCTGTCTCCATGTCTGGAACCGCATTCTTCAGAACCCGCCCAAGGCCACCGACAACTTCTCTGAGGTGACCTCCAGCAAGAACGACATGAAGTACTATGTCACCAAGAGCGGCAGCGGCTACGGATCCCTGTGCCACTACTATCTGGTGATCTCCCTGGACAAGGACAGCAGCGGCAACTACCGGGAGCCGGGCACCACCACCAGCAGTTATAAGAGTTTTACCTACCGTCCGGCTTCCGGGCAGGTGGTGACCTACATCAACAACGCCGGGGACAGCTCGACCGACTGAACTGGGATCCGGGGAGCAGCATGATCATGACGCACGGGAAACTGACGCGGAGAACTTCCGGCCTGGGCTTCACTCTGACGGAGCTAGTGGTGGTCATGGTTCTGCTAGGCGTCCTGTCTGTGGGGGTGGCTCCCACCCTCGTCGGACTGAGGGATGACGAGGATCTCATCGTGGCCGGGGAGATTGAGTCCCGGATGCGCCTGGTGCAGGAGATCGACATGAACCGTTCCGACGGCACCTGTGCCGCCGTCCTGATATCCGACACCGGGATCTGGCACCAGGAGCTGGCCAGCTGCACTGACGGGGCGGTGATCCCCGCCTCCGGCACCAAGGGGAACCTGGCCCCCTTTGATCCGGTTCTGGCGGTGGACGGGAAGCAGAACTACCGCAAGGCTGTGATCTTCGACAGCCTGGGGGCGGTGGCCTTCTGCGGCGGGGGCTCTGCGGGAGCTGACATTGCCATTGTCCGGGCCAAGACGGACTGCACCGTGGTCTTGGGCACCCGGGGTACCAGTATTACCGTCAACAGTGAGGGGCGGATCACAGTCCAGTGAACATGCTGTCCCCAAGATCACTATTCAGAGAAAAATTTTTTGCTGGGATCCGGTTTTTGCTGATAATGTTCACTGTGGTTTTCTGAAAATTTTTATCAAGAATATTTCTGATTTGCCGAATCCATTCATGGTTGCCCATGGCTAGTCCGTAAGCTCCATACTGTTATAAATGTTGTTTGTTCAAGGAGTGAGGAACACGTTATGAGAAGGAATTCCGGTTTCACCTTAGTTGAGTTGATTGTGGTTATTGTCATCCTGGGCATTTTGGCAGTGACTGCTGCCCCCAAGTTCATGAACCTGCAGGGTGACGCCAAGGCCGCTTCCTTGAAGGGCGTGCAGGCTGCTCTGAACTCCGCCAAGAGCCTGACCTACGGCAAGGCGCTGGTCAAGGGCATTGAGAAGAGTGCTACCGGCACGATCAACAATGGAACTGATGATCTTGACATTGTGTACGGCTATCCGAAGGCTGATATTGCCACTCTCAAGAAAGTGCTTGATCTGGATCTCACCAGTACCGACACCGGTGACTACTTCGGCAAGGAGGAAACCGGCAAGGTGACCATTTATGTTCACAGCGGCTCCGCTACTGCCACTGATTACACTGAAGAGTGCTTTGTGGTTTACGAGCAGGCTACTGATGCTACTAATGCCGCCAAGGTGACCCTTACCACCACCGGCTGCTGATAAGCCTCAAGTCTGATGGACATGCGCTCAGAACTGGCCGTTCTGGGCTTTTTTTTACCGGGCAACACCGGTTTTCCCCTCTGAGCCGGGTGATCCAATGACAGGAAAAGGACCGATCCGGGGTTTTTCCCTGGTGGAACTTGTGGTCGGCATGGTGCTGTTGGGCTTTGCCTGTGCCGGTTGCCTCTCACTGCTTATTTCTCAGAAGGCTGCCTGGCGGGATCCCATCGTCCAGCAGATGTCCCGGCAGATCCTGAACAAGGTGGCCGGGGAGATCCGCATCCGGAACTTTGACGAGAAGTCAGATCAGGGCCGGGGGGTGATCCGCTGTGGGGAGACCCTGGAGGGCCTGGCGGTGATCCCCTGCTCCTCCTCCCTGGGACCCGACGGGGGATCGGAGACCGGAACCGAGCAGTTCAATGACGTGGACGACTTCATCACCTCCGTCCACTGCGCCCGGGATGCGTCACTGGGCTGCCGGGATGACTATGTGCCGGCCGCTTTCTTCTATGAGCACTTTGTCTCCGGCGGGAGCAGCGATGAGACCGACCTTCAGGAGGCACTGAACCAGTATTATGTCCGGGTCCGGGTGACCCCGTGTCCCGTGGGATCCCTGGCATCCTCAGGAGTGACCCTGTCCTGCTCCGGAGCAGACGATCACTCCGGGAAGCGGATTGACATCAGCATCCTGCAGCGTGACGGGGAGACTGTGGACTATTCCTTCGTCCGGACCAACATCTGAGCCTCGGTAAAACCGCCCCGGGATCTCCCTGGCAGGAGGGAGGATTGCTGCGGGGAGTGCCGGCATGATCCGGCCGGGGGAACATGGCGGGAGGAGCCATCAATGCAGAGAAGCAGTCGGAGAATTTGTCGGGGATTCACCCTGACCGAACTGGTGATCACCATGGTGCTCATGGGGATCATCTCCGCCATCTCCTCGGGCTTTATCGCCTCCGGCGCCGAATTCTTCTTCCATGCCCGGACGGTCCAGAAGATCAATTCTGATCTAGGCTTTGTCACCAAGAAGCTTGAAAAGCTTATCCAGAACTCCATCCCCAATTCCATGGTCATCGGCAACGGTTTGTGGACCGACTTTGTGACCTTTGTCCCCGCTAAGGCAGCCTTCGGGTACTTTTATGTGGCCCGGGACGGGGAGGGCGGCATTGATCAGTCGGTGCGCCAGATCTATGCGGTGAAGTCCCCCTTCTATCAGATCGGTACCTCCGAGCGGCCCCTGGTGGCCTTTTCCGGCCAGTCCCAGGAGAACTACTACAAGGTCACCAAGGTGGAGAGCCTGGACGGGATCTACCGGCTGACCATTGCCGGGGACGGCCATTTTGCCCCCCTGTCGGAGAACGGGAGGCTTTACCTCTCAGATCCGGATCAGCCCTTCGTCACGGTGTGCCATGCCCCGGGAAACCGGCAGATCAGGATCTTCCGCCATGCGGACCGCACCGTGGCCGGCAACTGCGCCGAGGATGGCACGCCTCTGGTGGATGACGTGGAGAGCGTGGTGTTCCGGAAGGTTGATGGCGCCTACAACGCCGCCGGGGAACTGGAGGTGCTTTACCAGTTCGACTACCGCAACATGGATCTGACCGGACAGATCGTCCAGAGAATAGGAGTCCGCAATGCTCCGTGAGCTTTCCCACCGCCAGGGTGGCAGCGCCCTGGCGACAGCCCTGTTTGTGATTGTGGTGTTGGGCATGATGGCAGCGGTGCTGACCCGTATGCGGGTGGACAGTTCGGATCTGGGTGTAAACGCCATTCTGGGAACCCGGGCGGAGCTGGCTGCCACCACGGCCCTGGAGATCGGCACCTATCAGCTCTATCCTTTGGGGAGCAGCAGCGCCGATCCCGCGGGCACCGCAGACGATGACACCCAGGGGGGCTGTGTCCGGGTGTCGTCTGATCTGGCCTTTGATCCCGCCGTCTTCCCCGGTTACGGGGGCTGCCGGGCGGTCATGGAGTGCAGCCGCCGGGCGGCCAAGGTTGACAGCAGCGGCGAGTTTGGCACCTACGCCCGGAGGGTCAGCTATTTTCTGAAGGTCACCGCCAGTTGCACCGGCAGCGCTCCTGACGGCGGTACAGATTATTCAGTTTCCAGGACGGTGTATTCCGCCCTTGCCGACGGGGAGCAGTTATGAGTAGAGATCCCATCCGCCGGGTTGGCAGGTTCCCGGCCATGCTCCGGACAGGCCTCCGAGCCGTCCTGCCCCTGCTGGTTTTGCTGGCCGCTCCGGCAGAGCAGGCCCTGGCCCAGAAGGTCTCTGATCTGGAGTATCCCCTGGAGCAGCTCTTTGCCTATCCCCTCACCTTCAGTGATCCCACCGGCCGCGCCAGGGCTGACAGCATAGATCTCCGTTCCGCCTTCTTTGTCCGGGGATCCAGTGGTGGTATGTCCTGCCCATCCAGTTATGACACCAATTTCAGTGTGGATAGTACCACCGGCCTTCTGAGCATCTACGACAGCGATGATGTGCCCAGCGGTGACAATTACTACTACTGCTACACCCCGGCGGGATCATCTCCTTACAGGGTGAACTTCAACCGGGCGGCCACCCGTGCAGTCAGCTACACCCGGAAGGCGGTGAGCACTTCCGGCACCTCCACGTTGCCGTCATCGATCACCGGTTATGCCAGCCAGCGTCAGGCACTGGCCAACATCCAGGAATACGGTGCGCTGAGACTGGATCACCAGGTTACGGTCAGCGGCTACTATGCTCTGCATGCCTCTTCCCTGACGTTTCTCAACGGAGGCGGGATCAGCGTCACCGACGGTGCGCTGCTGATAATAACTGATGGCGGGGTGACTGCCGATCTTGACAACAACTGCCCCCGTCACCAGAGGGTATGCGACTCCAATAACAACAATCCCTTAAGGATCAGCAACACCTATATCCTTGCCGGCGGCGATGTCAGCTTCAAGGTGGGCTGGTCGGAACCCAGGGGCGGGCGAACCTACTATGATTTTGGGCTCGAGATGGAAAAGGTGAAGATCTCGGCGCCGAGCATAAAGGTCTTTGCCAAATTCCTGATGGGTCATTACATCGAAGAGAAGGATGATCCTCAACTCTACTACTACCTGGCAGCATCCAAAATAAGCTTTCCATCCTCGGATCTCTGGGATTTTGCCAATGCGGTCCAGGATGAGTCCTTTGTGGTGGACACCTCCGGCATCACCCCCTCCTGCCAGCAGGGCTGGGTCAGTGTGACTTCCGAGTCCGGATCTGTGGAGAGTGTCACCCTGAAGATCACCGGCGACGGCTATTTTCTGAAAGACGGGGAGCGCTCCCAGGAGATCCAGGCGGACTCCGACGGCTCCCGGATCCCGGTGGTTCCGGGCAGCGCCGCTGAGGGTGCGCTGACGGTCTCCCTGGAGGGCGGCAGATATGAATGCACCTCCGGCTGCGGGGTGGATTTCCGGTCTTCCGCCCTGATGTTTCTTCCGGGCACTGATCTGGGTGAGACCTTTGCCTCCGGGGGCACCGCGGTGTATGCGGGCAAGGGCTTTGCGTCCAACCTGGCTGTGGTTCACAGCACCGGGGAGGATCTGAGCATCTGTGAGACCGGATCCCTGGCGGATGCCAAAGCGGTGCTGTCCCTGGTGTACAACACCGCCGTCCGGACCAAGAGCGCCTTTGCCGCCGGTGACGGCGCGGCCGTGGCCAGTGAGGGCGGGGTGGAACTGGCCCTGGCCATGAACGGATCGGTCTACCGGATCCCGGAGTTCTATTACGGTGACGCCGGCTCGGTGACCCTGAAGGCTGTCGGCCATGCCACTGCGGCGGAGGGTGATCCCGGGGAGCCGGTGGCCCTGGAGGGCGAGCTCACCCTGAAGTATGCCCCCTATGCCGTGGTGCCGTCTGTTGACGCCTCCTGCGGTGATGACACGGAATGCGCCGCCGTGGCGTCCCTCAGCGGATCGGAGAAGTACCTGGCCGGCCAGGATCTTAAGATCACCTATCTGCCCAAGGCCTGGTGCTCCGGCGGGGAGGGCGGTGATTACAGCTCCTGTGCCACGGTCCTGTCCTACGGCTATGATTCCGGATTCCAGAACACCATTGAGCCGGTGGCGGAGAACCTCCAGGACACCGGTGAGACCAAGGGCAACTATCTGGCGCCGGGTCTGGTGACACTGGATCAGAAGAATGACAATGGCGCGCTCATTGCCGGGGGCGGCACGGAGCGGACTTCTGCCATAAGTGACGTGGGCAACTATGCGATCCGGATCCCCGCTTTCACCGATGCCCTTTCGGGACTGGAGATCCATGAGACCACCCTCACACTGGACGGGCTGGTGGCTCCCTATTATTTTGAGATCGGGCAGTACTCAAGCTCAGTGAACCCGGTGCCCAACTCGTGCCCGGCCGCAGATGCGGACAGCCAGCTGTCCTTCACCTATTTCGGCCAGCCGGTGGCCCCCCGGATCGTGCTGACGGCGAAGAACCGCACCGGTGACCGGACGGCCTTCTTTGATCAGTCTCACTACCCTCAGGAGACACTGGCGGAATACAGCCTTGTTCCGGATATCATGACCTCTTCCGGAGGCACCTATGCTCCCCTGTACGGCACCGGGGACGGCGGGGTGAAGTTCCGCCGCATAGTCACCTGTGACCGCTGCTCCAATGCGCTGCTCTCCGAAAGCTGGAGCGGGGGGCGGATTTACCTGAATGCCACCTCTGACGATCTCCTGCTCTCCGGTGACGCCTCCGCTGTATCAGCACCTTTCTATTATCGGATCCTGCCTGCCGGCTATCAGTCCACAACTGAGGGGGCGGAGAAGATCCTGGATTACCGGAGCGAGTCTCCCCGGCTTTCCGGAAGCTCCTGGAGCCGGTTCTATGTGTTTCCGGCCCTGGCGCTCCAGGAGGCTTCGGACTCCGGGAGTGTGAGGCGGGATCTGCGCCTGGCCGAGGGTGTCTCCGGGGAAAAGATGACTTATACGGATCTTCTTGGCAGCTCAGTTGCGGCGGTGGTGTTCAAGGACAGCCCCCTGGAAATGAGAACCGGGCGCATTGCCCTGCTCAGCGCCCGGGCTACGCCGAAGAATGATCTCTATATGCCGGTGCAGTTTGAGTACTACCGCCGGGTGGCCGGATCCGGGGACAGCGATGTTGCCGCCGGCTGGGTAAGGAACACCGACGACAGCTGCACGGTGCTCAGCCGGGACAGCTTCTATGTGGAGCCTTTCGGTCAGAGCTCTGAGGCCTCCTATCTCAAGAAGATCACCTCCGGTAGCGTGGCTGTCACCTACGGCAACGGGGTGAAGTCCCGGACGGCGGGTCTAGTGAACGTTAATGACGGATCAGTCAGCCCCGGTGAGACCGCCACCTCCCGCAACGGCAGAATGTATCTCATGCTTAGCAGTCCAGAGGGCGATGCTGATCTGCATTCACCCCTGTTCCTCCTCCGGGACTTCACGCCGGGGATCAATTTTACCGGCACTGTTCCGGATGCTGACAAGGTGACTCCGGTCAGGGACTCGGTCGGCACCGATCCCATGGTCTCGGGACCATTCTGGCTTGGCACCACCCTGGAGGGTGTGGATCAGGCCTTCGGCGCCTTCCGTGCGTGGCCTGGAACCGACCGGGTGATCTACCGCCTGGAGCAGTAAATGCTACGGTGACAGCGGCAGATCGGGGCGGGGCTGATCCTGCCATGACTGAGGGAGGCTTTGGGGTCTCCCTTTTTTGATCCTGCTGTGGGTTTGGGAGTCCTCACGGGCTGGCTGGTGTTTGCGTGTGGAGTCTGTGGAATGGAGAGACCGTCGGGAGAGTCACTCCGGGTGGTGTTTGTGAGTGACCGGAAAGCACGGGATCTGGATGAACTTTACTGCGGAGTGGTAGCGCTGGCTAACACTGAAGGCGGCTGCGTCTGCCTTGGTGTGGAGCCAGACGGCACGATCACCGGAGCCGATCCCCGGCATACGGATCTGGGCGCCATGACAGCCCTTATCAAGTCTCACGTTGTGTCCTGTGATGATCTGCGTCTGATCTTGGAGCACTGGGATGGCAGGGAAGTCCTTGTGGCGGAGATCAGTTCCCGGGGGCCGCTGGCTATGACCTCGGACGGCAGGTATCTGCGGCGGTGCCTCAGTGATGACGGAATTCCGGAAACCGTTCCCATGCTCCCGGCAGATCTTGTCAGGAGGCTTGGGAACTCCGGCTCTTTTGACTATTCCGGACTGACAGCCAGTTCCCTTTCCACCGGAGAGGCGTTTGCGCCCCTGGAAACTGAGCGTCTGCGGAGCATGATCAGGACTCTCCATGGGGATCAGTCTCTGCTGGCCCTTGATGACGGGGAACTTTGCCGTGAGCTAGGTCTGGTCCGGGATGTGTGCGGGAACTTACAGCCGACGGTGGCCGGGATCCTTCTTCTTGGCCGGGAGGAGGTGATCCGCAGTCACGTCCCCGGCCATGAGGTGCTCTTCCAGGTGTTTGCCGGCGATCGTGTGATTGTCAACGGCGCCGCCATGCATGGCTCCCTGCTCAGGATCTTTGAGGACGTCAGTCTCCGGTTTCAATCCTTTGTGTCTGAGGATGAAATTAACATCAACATGTTCCGGGTTCCCCTGCCGGATTTTGACAAGTACGCTTTCCATGAGGGCTTTGTCAACGCACTGACCCACCGGGACTACCTCCGGTGTGAGCCGGTGTATGTTCAGATGCAACTGTCCGGAGGTGAACTGATCATTTCCAGTCCCGGCGGGTTTCCGGCTTGGATCACCCCGTCCAGTGTCCTTTCGGCGCATCCTACTCCCCGGAACATAGTTCTGGCAGATGCTGCCAGAAGGATAGGCTATGGTGCGGGCAAAGGACTGGGGATCAAGAGGGTTTATGAGACCATGCTCCGGGGCGGTCATGAGTTCCCTGACTATTCCGGGAGCAACCGGGCAAAGGTTCAGCTGAGACTTTACGGTGGAGCGGCTGACAGGCAGTTTGTCTGTCTTCTGATCAATGAGGATGTGAAAGTCCGGGAGGTGCTGAGTCTGGATGTGCTGATCATCCTCTCTTATCTCCGGCGGTTTCCCCGGGCAGAACTGGCTGAACTTGCCGCTGTCATCCAGAAGTCAGAGTTTGCCGCCACTCTGGCTTTGGAGTGGCTTGCCGTGCACGGCCTCGTTAAGGTCTCCGGTACCGGAGCGCGCCGCCGATTCCGCCTGGATCCGGCAAAGTATCCGGTTCCTGCTGAAGAGGAGACGATGTTCCGGAAGAGGGTTGAGAAAACTCTCTTGGAGATGGATCGGATCCTGGGACTGATTGCAGAAAAGGGCAGGATATCCCGTTCTGAGACAACTCGGCTCTGCGGTTGCAGTGCGGATCATGCCTACTATCTTCTCAGCGAACTGGTCAGGGATGGCAGGATCCGGATGCTCAAGGGCGGCAGAAATGCCTGCTACGCCCTTGATGCCAAATGTGCCCAGGTCATGCAGCAGTGCTGACTGTGTTGGTCACAGGTCAGTGATTGGTGCGCGCAATGGTTCACTAAGTGCTCCGGCAGGCGGAGAACTCTTTCCCTGGGAAGACCGGGATGCCCTTGTTTGGGCAAGATGCCTGCTGGTGTAAGCCCACCAGGTTTCAAGAAATGTTGACCGGCAATGGGGGAATTTTTCCGTACACTGACTTTTCACTGACTGAGCCGCAGCCGAGTCAGTGATTAGTGTGTGCAAAAGGTTCAGTCAGAGAGCAGCAGGTGAGGATCTTTTCCAGGGCGGGCCAGAAAGTGCTTTGTTTGGACGGGATACCTGCCGGGAAAGGTCCTGGTTTTGGAAAAACGCCGTCCGGCAGTGGGGGTGTTATGCATTCACTGACCTTTCGCTGACTGAGTCGCAGCCGAGTCAGTGGTTAGTGAGCGCAATGAGTTCAGTCAGTGATCATCTGGCGTGATTTTTCTCAGGACAGACCGGGATTTGCTTTGTTTGGGCAGGAGGCCTGCCGGGAAAGGCCCTGGTTTCAGGAAAAACCAGACCGGCAATGGGGGAAGTTTTGCATTCACTGACTTTGCACTGACTGAACCGCATCTGAGTCAGCGATTAGTGTGTGCAAAAGGTTCAGCCAGAGAGCAACAGGTGAGGATCTTTTCCAGGGCAGGCCAGAAAGTGCTTTGTTTGGACAGGAGACCTCCTGGGAAGGGCACAGGTTTCAGAAAAACCCAGACCGGCAATGGGAGAAGCTCTGCATACACTGAATATTCACAGACTATTCGCTGACCGTCAGTTTCCTGGTCAGTGAATAATGCGTGCAATGGGCGCAAGTCAGTGCTTCCTGCCCTCATGCATTTAGACTCCATGTCCTCCGGCTATGTGCCCGGATCTGCCGTTGGGCTTTCCGGTCTCCCACCTGATCTGATGGTCTGAGGTGCCACTCTTTCCGGTCATTTCTGATCTCCAGCAAGGCTCCCTGGAAATGCCAGGAATGTCCTGCTGTTCTCCTTCCAGAGTGCTGTGACACCCGTTCCCGCTGATTTATTTCCTTCGTTGATCTGTGACGGCGTATGTTACAATAGTCACAGTTTTTTTGTTTTTCAAGAATTTCAATTCCGGATTTGAAAATGTTTAAGTTCCTGAGCAATCTGTTCAATAACGAGATCTCCATTGATCTGGGTACGGCCAACACCCTTATCTATGTCAAGGGCAAGGGGATTGTGCTGAATGAACCCACCGTGGTGGCAGTCCGTCATGAGAAGGATTCCAAGCATGGCTATGTGGTGGCCGTGGGCCGGGAAGCCAAGAAGATGATTGGCAGGACCCCTGACTCCATCAAGACCATCCGTCCCCTAAAGGACGGCGTCATTGCCGACGTGGACTACACTGAGAAGATGCTTAAGTACTTCCTCAAGACCGTTCACGGCCGCGGCTTCTTCACCCCGGATCCCAAGGTTCTGATCAGCGTTCCCGGAAAGGCCTCCAAGGTTGAGCGCCAGGCCATCAAGCGGGCGGCAGAGAATGCCGGCGCCACTGAGGTCTACATCATTGACGAGCCCATGGCCGCAGCCCTGGGCGCAGATCTGCCGGTTTCCGAGGCCTGCGGCTCCATGGTGGTGGACATCGGCGGCGGCACCACGGACATTGCCATCATCTCCCTCAGCGGCTTGGTGTATGCCGAGTCCGTCAAGGTGGGCGGTGACCGCTTCAATTCCGACATCATCGACTATGTCCGGCGCAACATGAAGATCGGCATCGGCGAGCAGACTGCCGAGCGGATCAAGGAGAAGATCGGCACCGCCTTCATCCAGAAGGAGGATGAGATTGAGTACATCGAGGTCAGGGGCCGCAGCCTGCAGATGGACGGCATCCCCGCCCAGTGCCAGATCACCTCTGAGAACATTCGGGACGCCCTGGCCAACTCCTTGAACGCCATCGTGGCAGCCGTCAAACTGGCCCTGGACGCATGTCCTGCCGAGCTTTCCGCTGACATCAGCGAGCGGGGCATTGTCATGACCGGCGGCGGCGCACTGCTGAAGGGCTTCAACACCCTCATTGCCGAGCAGACCGGACTGCCGGTGGTGGTTGCCGATGATCCTCTGACCTGTGTTGCCCGGGGTGGCGGCAAGGCCATTGAGATGCTGACCCGGGCCCAGAGGGATATCTTCCAGGACGAGTGAATCCTTCCGGATCCGACGGCTGCCCGCCCAGATCGGGGAGCCGTTCCCGGAACTTTGTAGGGCTTCAGCGTAGCATTTATGAAACAGCAGGATCAGTACCGCGGCCTTCCGGTGGCGTACCGCTTCATCATAGCGGCGCTGCTTTCCCTGGGCCTTGTCCTGGCTGACACGAGCCTGCACATCTCCAAGGAGATCCGGGTTCCCGTGGACACCATCCTCGGGCCCCTGTATTCCGTGGCCAACACCCCTGCGGTGGCCGCCTATGCCGCCCGGCAGCAGTTGCGCACCCGCTACCAGTTGGTGGAGGATAACCGCCGTTTGCAGGAGACTCTGATGCTGCTGAAGAGCGAGCTCCTGAAGTACGGCCAGATGAAGCAGGAGAACGAAAAGCTCAGGGCACTGCTAGGCTCCCCCATCCAGTCGGACTCCCGGGTGGAGGTGGCGGAGATCATGAGCGTGGCCACGGATCCCTTTGAGCAGCGCATTGTCATCAACAAGGGCAAGCTGGCCGGGGTCTATGAAGGGCAGCCTCTCATCGGCGAGGACGGCATCGTGGGTCAGATCACCGACGTGTCCCCCTACATGAGCCGGGCCCTGCTGATCTCCGACCGCAATCATTCCGTCCCGGTGCGCAACGTGCGCAACGATATCCGGGGGATCGCCGGGGGCACCGGCTTTGTGGACATGCTGGTCATTGATGATCTGCCCCGGAACGTGGATATCCGGGTGGGGGATCTCCTGGTGACCTCCGGCCTTGGAGGCAAGTTCCCCCGGGGCTATCCCGTGGCCCGGGTGGTGGAGTATTCCCCGGACAACGGCACCGGCTTTGCCGAGGTCAAGGCCCGTCCGGTGGAGGATCTCAGCCGTCTGCGCTATGTGCTCCTCATGTGGCCGGCTGAGTACTTTGCCCCTGACGGGCAGAACACCGGCAGCCAGAGCATCGACTTTGTGAAAAGGGGCGTTTCCCTTGTACGGTAATTTCCTCACCTTCGTGATGGTGTACGGATCCATGCTGCTGGCCCTGATCCTGAATATAATGGCTCCGCCGCCGGTGATCCAGCACTTCTATCCCAACATCCTCCTGCTGACGGTGATGTTCTGGTCGGTGAAGATCCCCCGGATGGTCAGCATCGGCCACGGGTTCTGCGCCGGTCTCATGCTGGATCTGCTGGTGGGCAGCACCCTGGGGATCAGGGCCTTTGCCTTCTCCCTGATGCTTTACATGCTGGCTTCGGCTTTTTCCAAGTTTGAGACCTATTCCATGCTCCAGCAGTCGGTCTCGGTGGTCATCATCTCCCTGACCGGGCAGATCATGACCTTCTGGCTGGAGCACATGTTCGGCCTGGCCTTCATTGACTATCACATGATCCTGTCCTGTGTTTCCGACATGATCCTCTGGCCGGCGCTGTGGGTTTCCCTGGGCTTTCTCATCAGGTTCCGCCATGTTCGCAACACCAACAGCGAAAACTGATCCCTTCTTCATTCTGGCCTCCGGCTCCCCCCGCCGGCGTGAGCTCCTGTCCGGGGCGGGCTACATCTTCAGTTGTGTCTCCCCGGCCGTGGACGAGTCCTGCCGCCCGGGTGAACTGCCCGGGGCTTATGTCCAGCGTCTGGCCGCCGCCAAAAGCGCCGCCGGCTATGAGGCCGGGGGACGGATCCTGCCCTCCCTGGGAGCGGACACGGTGGTGGTTCTGGACGGGCGGATCCTGGGCAAGCCCCGGGATCATGATGACGCTGTGGCCATGCTCAGCGCCCTTTCCGGCCGGGTGCACCAGGTGCTGACCGGCATTGCCCTCACCGTGGGGATCGGCTCCACGGCGGTGGACTGTGTCACCACCTCTGTGCAGTTCCGCTTTCTCACCACTGCGGAGATCGAGGCCTACTGGCTCACCGGTGAGCCCCGGGACAAGGCGGGGGCCTACGGGATCCAGGGGCAGGGCGGCTCCCTGGTGGCCCAGACTGACGGCTCCTACACCAATGTGGTGGGTCTGCCCATGATGGAGACTGCCATGATGTTGGCCAGTTACGGCATATTCCCCTCCGCCTCCCTTATGGGAATGCTTTTCTGATCCGGCGCTGATCCCCTGACGGCCTTGCCTCCCTTCCGGATGGGCGCCTTCTTCCGGCGGCATGCTGCCGCCCCTGACTGAGGTGCCCTGTCCATGTCTGTTGAACTGCTAGTCAATGTTACCCCCCTGGAAACCCGGGTTGCCCTGGTGGAGCACGGGATCCTCCAGGAGCTCCATGTGGAGCGCCAGACCAAACTGGGCATGGTGGGCAACATCTACAAGGGCCGGATCTCCCGGGTGCTGCCGGGGATGCAGGCCGCCTTTGTGGATATCGGCATGGACAAGGCTGCCTTTCTCCACGCCTCTGACATTGTTCCCCACACCGAGTGCGTCGGCCCCTCGGAGAAGGAGCACTTCCAGGTCCAGGACATTGCCAAGCTGGTGAGCCAGGGCCAGCATGTGATCGTCCAGGTGGTGAAGGATCCCATCGGCACCAAGGGCGCCCGCCTGACTACGGATATCACCATCCCCTCCCGTTACCTGGTGTTCATGCCCGGCTGCGCCCATGTGGGGGTCTCCCAGAAGATCCAGTCCCAGGCGGAGCGGGACCGGCTGAAGAAATGCGTCACCCCCTATGTGAATGAGGAGGGGGGCTTCATCATCCGCACCGCCGCCGAGGGTGCCAGCCAGGCGGGTCTGGAGCAGGACGCCCGGTTCCTCCGGTATGTGTGGGATCAGATCCGGGAGAAAAGGAAACAGGTGAAGGACTGCGCGGTTCTCTATGAAGATCTGCCCCTGGCCTTCAGGCTGCTCCGGGACTTTGTGGGCTCCTCCATTGACAAGATCCGGGTGGACTCCCGGGAGACCTTTGAGGAACTGGGGCGCTTCTGCGGGGAGTTCATTCCCGAGATTGCCGGCAACATTGAGATGTACGAGGGGCTGGCGCCCCTGTTCGACATGTATGATGTGGAAGCGGAGATCCAGCGGGCTCTGGAGCGGAAGGTCCAGTTGAAGTCCGGGGGGTACCTGATCATTGATCAGACCGAGGCCATGACCACGGTTGACGTGAACACCGGGGCCTTTGTGGGACACCGCAACCTGGAGGAGACCATCTTCAACACCAACATCGAGGCCGCCCGGGTCATTGCCCGGCAGCTGCGCCTCAGGAACCTGGGCGGGATCATCATCATTGACTTCATAGACATGCTGAGCGAGGAGCACCGCCGCCGGGTGCTGTCAGCCTTGGAGTCCGCCCTCTCCCACGATCGGGACAAGACATCAGTCAGCGGCTTCTCCCATCTGGGCCTGGTGGAGATGACCCGGAAGCGCACCCGGGAGAGCCTGGGGCATATCCTCTGCTGTGACTGTCCGGTGTGCAAGGGCAGGGGCCGGATCAAGAGCGAGGAGACCGTTTGCTCGGAGATCCTCCGGGAGGTGACCAGGGTGCACCGCTCCTTCAATGTGGAGAAATATGTGGTCTATGCCTCCCGGGAGGTGGCCGAGGCGCTGAACAATGACGCCCAGCACCATCTGGCGGAGCTGGAGGTTCTCCTGGGACGCCAGATCCAGGTGCACGCTGAGCCGCTGTATCTCCAGGAGCAGTTCGATGTGGTGATGATGTAGCGCTGGGACGATCCGGAGCGTCAGCCCTCTCCGGATCCTGAGGAACTGTCACCGCCTGTCCCTGTTTTCCCGGATCCGGCGGCGCCGGCTCTCCCGCATCCCCAATGGGTCCGGCTCCCAGCGCCTGTCCCCCGTAAACCCGGTTCCCCAGGATCCCCTTCCCGGTTTTGTGTTCCCAGCCATTCTTCCTGTGGCTGATCTGTGGATCGCATAACAGTGACGATCCCCGGTCTTTGTTAGAATTCCCTTTCGTTTTTGGACTTTCCCCCTGCTCCCGGACAGCATGTGTCCCCAGAGTGCGCAGGGAGCGCCGGCCGCAGGCTGCTGGGATCCCGGGAAAGACCGCTGTTGGCTCATTCTGAGGGTTTACCGAATTATGGTTTTAGAACGCGTTACTGATGAGATCCTTCACCCGGCCCAGATGGACGTGGAAGTTCTCCGGGGACTGCTGGGCGAGATGCTCCGGCCGGGAGTGGATTATGCTGACATTTACCTGCAGAATGACACCTCTGAGGGCTGGATCCTGGATGAGGGGATCATCAAAAGCGGGCATTTTGACATCACCCACGGGGTGGGGGTGCGCTCCATCTCCGGTGAGAAGTGCTGCCTGGCCCATTCCAATGTGATCAACACCGACTCCATCCGCCAGTGTGTCCGCTCGGTCAGGAGTGCGGGCAGGACCCAGGGATCCGGGGATCCCCTGGTGATGCCGGTGCTCAGCGCTGTCAGGGGAGCAGAGCTTTATTCCCAGGAAAGCCCCATGGGCGGCCTGGACAATGACAGCAAGATCCGGCTTCTCCAGGAGATGGACCGCTACGCCCGGGACAAGTGCCCCTGGATCAAGCAGTTCAACGCCTCAGTCAGTGGCAGTTACAGCACCTTCCTGGTGGCAGCCTCCGATGGCACCCTGGCTGCGGACATCAGACCCCGGGTGACCATGAGGTGCGGTCTGGTGGTGGAGAAGGACGGCCGGCGGGAGCGGGGCTCCTCCGGCGGCGGCATGGCGGGGGGCTACAGTTTCTTCCTGGAGAATGAGGGGGATGTTGCCCGGTACCTTTATTATGTGGACGATGCCATCCGCCAGGCCATGCTGAACCTGGAGTCGGTGCCGGCCCCGGCCGGATCCATGACGGTGGTGCTGGCCTCCGGCAAGGCCGGTGTCCTGATCCACGAGGCGGTGGGCCACGGTCTGGAGGGTGACAGCTGCCGTTTGGGGACCTCCCTGTTCTCCGGACTTATGGGCCAGAAGGTCGCCTCGGAGATCTGCAGTGTGGTGGATGACGGCTCCATGCCCAGCTCCACCGGCTCCTGCAGTGTCGATGACGAGGGCACCCCGGGAAGGCGCAATGTCCTGATTGAGAACGGACAGGTGTCCTCCTTCATGTATGATCGGCACAATGCCCGGCTGTGCGGCAAGACCACCACCGGCAACGGCCGGCGCATGAGTTTCTCATCCCTGCCCATTCCCCGGATGACCAACACTTTCATGCTGCCCGGGAAGTCTGATCCCCAGGATATCATCAGCTCAGTGGAGCACGGCATTTATGCGGTGGACTTTGCCGGGGGCCAGGTGGACACCGCCAACGGTCAGTTTGTCTTCGAGGCCCAGGAGGCCTATCTGCTGGAGAACGGGAAGATCGGAGCCCCCATCAAGGGAGCAACACTTATCGGGAACGCCCTGGAGGTCATGAACGGGATCTCCATGGTGGGCAATGATCTGGCCTTTGATCCGGGACTGGGCTCCTGCGGAAAGCTGGGCCAGTGGGTCCCCGTGGGGATCGGCATTCCCACATTGCGCCTGGACTCTGTGACCGTGGGCGGCACCGGGGGCATGCCGGGGCGGTGAGAGACGAATCCGGAAGATCCCGGGGGCGTGGCTGGACCGCTTCCAACGGTGTCCAGCCTCCGGGTTCCTTTCTGCTTCCGGGAGCCAGACAGACAGGATCGGCGGGGGCGCATTCATTCGCCCCTGTCCCCGCCACCGCCTGCGGGGCCTTAGCCGGTCTCCCGTCTCATCTGCCCGCGCGCGGACACCCGGCCGCGGTGAAGTCCCTGAAACCGAATACCCCTGATCCCCAGACCCGGTCTCATTCTCGATCCCCATCCCCATCCCCATCCCAAGCCAAGCCTGATCCGCTTTCATCCATCATCCCTGTCCGCCCCCACAGGCCATTGTCCGCCGCACGGCTCTGTCTCGGTCTACGTCTGGCCGTTGTTCTGATGTACAGTGCATCCATTACGGGCCGAGGGGGGCACACTTTCGGGGACCCTGATACCGGGCGTGAATTTTTTTTTGCGGGGATTTTCTGACCGGCGTCAAAAATTTCATAATCCACCGCTGATCAAGTATAATTTCCCCGTGTTTCAGAGGTGGGAAATCATTTATGCAGCAGGACGTTCAGCTGAATTTTCTGGATTTTGTGTTAAACCACTATATTTTGGTAACAGTCTTTCTAGTATCATCGTATTTTGTTGTGGTCAACACAGTGAAGATGAAGCTTTCCAAGGTCGGAATGCTTTCTCCCATGCAGGTTGCCGAGAAGATCAACCGTGAGGATGCCATGGTCCTGGATGTGCGCAGCCAGGAGGACTTTGCAACCGGACACCTGCCCCGGGCGGTGAGTGTCATTGAGTCGGATATCCTCAATGACAATCTGGGCTATGTGTCCAGGGACCGGGATCGTCCGGTGATCCTGGTGGACAAGGACGGCACCCGGACCTATGAGTTGGGGGAGCAGTTGCTCCGGATCGGCTTCAAATCAGTTTATGCCCTTCACGGGGGCATGTATTCCTGGGCCCAGGAGGGGCTGCCCTCAGTCAGGTGACGCTGTCACGGACAGAAGAAGCCAGGGAACAGGCTAAACCGTCATTCCCAGAGCCGGGAGCCAGTGGTGTTTCCGGTCCTGCGGAATTTTTTTTAATCATTATTTGTTTTGCAAAAGGAACCAAGAAATGGCTGAAGACAACAGCAACGCCAACCAGCAGCAGGTCCAACCCTTTGAGATCAGGAAGGTTTACCTCAAGGACTTCTCCTATGAGTCCCCCATGTCCCCTGATGTGTTTGTCCAGCAGTACAAGCCTGCCCTGAGTGTGGATTTCACCCTGGATCACCGGAAGCTGGAGATCGAGGCTGATCCTGATTCCTACGAGGCTACTGTCCGGGTCACCGCTACCTGCAAGCAGGCTGATGACGACACCAAGACCTATTTCGTGTGCGAGGTCAAGTACGCCGGTGTCTTTGCCGTGCGCTTCAAGGATCTGGATCTCCGTCATGCTCTGGAGGCTGTGTGCCCCACCGTGCTGTTCCCCTATGCCAGCGAGCGGATCGGCAGCATGATCGCCCAGGGCGGCTTCCCCCCTGTCATGCTCCCTCCGGTGAACTTTGAGCTGCTCTTTGCCCAGAAGCTCCAGCAGGAGCAGCAGCAGCAGAACGGCGCCGCCGCCCAGGCACCTGCCAACAGCTGAGAATGCAATGACCGATCTCCCTGATCCGGAACGGGATCAGGGAGCCGGCAAGACCAAGATCCTGAGGATCCGCGGGAATGCTCCCCGGATCCTCTTTCATTTTGGAGAGGACGGAGCCGGGACGGGGTCATGAGTTGACCGGCATCAGGGCCTGGTTCCCCGTGCGGACAGCGCCACAAGTGACCCGGAGTTGTGATCCAGTGCACGTTGTGTCCGGTGTCGCCCGCCATCATCAGGGGAGTCAGATGTGTCTGCCAGAGCTGCATTTCTGTGACGTACCTGACAGTCCTGCAAGATTAGTTTTGGCGGATCTTTGACCAGATTTGCTTAAAATAAGTCGGACGTTTTCTGACCACTCATGCCTTTGCGGCCCCGGGTGAAAATGTCGGGTGCGCCACAGTTCCGCCCCGGTGCACCTTTCCTTCCCCTTTCCCCTTTGCCTCCTGTCTTCCCTTACTCCTAGCCAGCGATCGGCGCCGGTATTTTTTCAGATGGGATCAATGTTTTACGGGGTATCTGCGCCCTCCGGCCGCACCCCGGGACCGGGGATCTGTGCCCCTGCCGGATCCCGCCTGAAGAGCACGGGCCATGGAACAAATTCTGCTCTGGGCAAAATGTGAACAGGTCGTCATTTCTGCTTATAATTTATCAAAATCGCTTAACTTTCATCCCTGCTTCGGGGGAATATAGCCTCCGGGCTGCCCCTATCTGCAGCCGTCTTTCTTTTTGTCAACAGGTTCCTTTCGGAGAACACAATGCATTTCAAGTCTGATTTGAAGTTCAGGAAGTCCGCAGTAAGCCTGGCAGTCGGCGTTGCCATTGCCGCTTTCGGCGCTGCCGGCATCCCCGAGGCGAATGCTCTTGTGGCAGCTACCCATATCTACCACAACCATATGCCCAACTTCTGGCCTTACTACGACGTCAGCAAGTATGACTCCACCCCCGTGGGCTCACCCATCCGCTACGCCTATGACGGTCAGGTTATCAAGATCAAGAACAACCCTCCCTCAGGCTATCCTTACTTCAACCCATCCACCGGCGCTGTGATGCCCCATGACGACTTCATGGCATACTACGGCCATGACGCCAAGCAGGGTGCTTACAAGTACTGGCCTACTGAGACCGCCAAGAGCAACCACGGCCGCTATCCTCTGAGCTCCACCCAGGTCACCATGTCCGGTGCTGTGGTGAACAACCTCCAGAGCTTCGCCGACGAGGGCATCTCCGAACTGAACTACAACCAGGGCTGGGCTTCTGACTGGCAGTCCGTGCAGCCTTCCCTGAAGACCACCAACGGCTTCCCCGCACTGGATGCCATCCACTTCACCGGCCATCACAGCATGGGCCCCCTGGTTGGCCCCAAGTACTTCCTGAAGGATCTCATTTTCCAGAACGTGACCCTGCAGCAGGACTACTTCCTGGGCAAGAACTTCAAGTCCTCCAACGGCTACTTCCCCACTGAGCTGGGCTTTTCCGAGAGACTGATCCCCACCCTGTCAAAGCTGGGCATCAAGTGGTCCGTCCTGGGCGACATCCATTACTCCCGTGCCCTGAAGGACTATCCTTACCTGGACTACCCCGGCAAGGACACCCTGGTCTCCCCTCCCAACCGTGCTGATCTCCAGAACACCTCCGATGTGGGCGAGTGGGTCTCCCTGGCCATGGAGCATGAGCAGCAGGTGACCTTCAACAAGTTCCCTTTCGCCACCACTCCCCACTGGGTGCAGTATGTGGATCCTGAGACCGCCGAGGTCTCCCGCATCGCCGGTATCCCCGTGGAGCAGGCCGGATCCTGGCTGGAAGGCTGGGAAGGCAAGGCCGGGGCTGACAACATCATGGCCTACGACGGACTCATGAACCGTCCCCAGTACTTCGTCATTGCCCATGACGGTGACAACTCCTCCGGCCGTGCAGGTTCCTATGAGACCTGGATGAACTCCGGCAACTTCACCTACGCCCAGAGCGGCGTCCAGGGCATCGGCGTCAACGAGTACCTGAAGGCTTATCCTATCCCTGACAATGATGTCCAGCACGTCCAGGACGGCTCCTGGATCGACACCCGTGACTCCTCTGCGGATCCCACCTGGTATCACTGGCACATCCCCATGGGTATCTGGGCCGGACAGATCGCCGACTTCAACACCGCCATGGGCACTGAGCTTGCCGCTCCCACCAACTTCAGCGGTCAGAAGTTCGGCCATGTGGTCTCCCTGGAGTACGGCTACCACTACCTGGAAAGGAACTTCGCCCTGCTGCAGGCTGCCATCAACTATGCTGAGACTGCCGAGCAGATCTGGCTGGACAGCCATCCCAACTACTGGAGCCCTTCAACTGACGCTGAGCGCCAGGTCACCTATGAGGGCAACCAGCTGAACCCTTATATGTTCTCCTTCCCGGTGAAGGGTGATGCCAGCAAGGATTACGCCGGCGGCGCCAATCCTGCCGAGTTGGGCTGGTACTTCCTCATCGCCTCCATCGACTCAGGCTTTGGCTACTACGATGAGAACACCGATGACAACGTGAAGCCCACCCTGGGATTCAACCAGTCCCTGTACTTCACCGAGCCCTATGTGAAACAGCACATCTCCGAGGACCGCACCGGACCTTCCATGTGGTGGGTGCAGCGCTACCCCTACAATCCAGGCAGCGCCAACGCCTCCAAGGCTGAAGGCTGGACCACGGTGTATGCTGACAATGTCTTTGCCATCTACACCTACGCCTTTGACGCCAGCGGCATTGACGATGTGAAGGTGAAGATCCGTGTCCACAAGGACAAGAGGATGTCCCCCACCGACATCGCCCCCAGGGTCTATGATCCTGCCGCCCATGCCGGGGTTGCCAACTGCGATCCTTCACAGGTCGGCGAGTGGAAGACCTACGACACCCGGAAGCGGGATCTCTCTCCGGTGATCAACGGTGTGCCTTGGCAGGTTTCTGCCAACTCCAAGGTCATGGAGGTGGTTCCCGCCCAGAAGATCGGCGACACCTACTATGCCTACATCAGTGACTACCGGGATCAGCTCATTGACTACTACATGGAGGCAACCGACTCCAAGGGCAATGTGACCAAGTCCGAGATCCAGTCCGTGTATGTGGGCGCCGGCCGCTACTCCAACTCCAACGGCCTCATTGTTGAGGATCTGGACGGCGACCTCACCGGTACCCATATGTTCATCACCGACGGCAGTGTGGTTGTCACCGACACTGTCACCGTGTACGCCAAGCCCGCCAACCAGTCTGCTGACGGCGTGTCTCTGGAGTACAAGGATTCCGGCACTGATCAGTGGACCACCAAGTACCTGAAGAAGGTTGAGGGCCAGAGCAATGTCTACTACAAGGGCTCCATTGAGTACAACCGCGATGCCGGCTGTGCCGATGTCCGCCTGCTGAGCACCAGCTCCAGTAGCTACTTCCCCGCCAAGACTCCCTGCCTGTCCAAGGGCGTCTACACCTTGGATGAGCAGACCGGATCCTATACCGAGGGCAAGCCTTCCGACATTGTCCCTTCCGCCAAGATCTACTTCCGTCCTTCCGGAAGCACCATCAGCAAGGCCTGCATCCACTACCGCGGCCTGCCTGCTGACGCTGACGGCGGCTGGACCACTCCTCCGGGAACCGCTATGACCTCCGTGGCCAACGGCTGGTTCGTCAAGGAACTGGATCTGGACGGTGATCCCACCGGACTGGAGTTCCTGTTCAATGACTGCGCCAGCACTTGGTACCACTCCTCCACCGGTGGCAACTACACCGTGTCGGATCTGGGTTCCTACAATGTTGACGGCACCAGCCTGAACCCCGGCGTGCCTTCAGATCTGGACGGCAATATCAACAAGGCACCGGTGGCCAAGATCAGCAACGGCTCTTCCGTGACCATCGGCTCCGGCGAGTCCGTGAAGCTTGACGGCTCCGCCTCCTACGACGAGGACGGCTCCATCGCCTCCTACAAGTGGAGCACCGGCGCCACCACCGCTGCCATCACGGTGAACCCCACCAAGGACACCACCTACACCCTGACGGTCACTGACAACAAGGGTGCCACTGCTACCGCCAAGGTGACTGTGAAGGTTACCGGGAACAAGACCCCGATTGCCGCCATCACCGCCAGCGCAACCAGTGTCAAGGCTGGCACCTCCGTGACCCTGGACGGTTCCGCCTCCAAGGATCCGGATGGCTCCATCGCCTCCTACAAGTGGAGCACCGGTGAGACCACCGCTGTGATCACTGTGAAGCCCGTGCAGACCACCAGCTACACCCTGACCGTCACTGACAACAAGGGCGCCACCGCCCAGGCTGTGCAGACCGTCACCGTCCAGGCCAACAACGCCCCGGTGGTGAAGGCCGCAGCCGACAGTCTCACTGTCATTGAGGGTGCTCAGGTGAAGCTCACCGCCACCGTCAGCGATCCTGACGGCGACGCTGTGACCCTGAAGTGGAGTACCGGAGCCACCGGTGACACTGTCACCGTGACCCCGGCTCTGGGCAGCAACACCTACACTGTCACCGCCACTGACAGCAACGGAGCCTCCTCTGTGGCTTCCGTGACTGTTGTGGCTGAGAAGAAGGTCTCCCCCAGCCAGGATCTCCCGGCACTCTACTTTGCCGGCACCACCAACAGCTGGTCCCATGAGCCTATGGTCTATGATGAGACCACTGACGAGTGGGGACTGGATCTGGTTCTCACCGGCAACGGTGACAGCAACGGATCCCAGCGCTTCAAGGTGACAACCAATCCCAACTGGTCCGGAAGGGTCTTCGGTGACGGCGGCAGCAACAAGCTGTGCGACAACCAGGCCTCCTGCGGCGATGTGAAGATCACCCAGAAGGGCAACTACCGCCTGCTGGTGAACGACAGCGCCCTCACCTGGACGCTGAAGAAGCTGGGCAACGTGGCTCCTGTGGCAGCCTTCAACCTCACTGCTGACGGACTGACTGTCAAGACCGCCAATGCCTCCACCGACAGCGACGGCGACAGCCTGACCTATGCGTGGGACTTCGGCGACAAGTCCGGCTCCACCGAGACCAGTCCGGTTCACGCCTATGCCACCGCAGGGACCTACACTGTGACCCTGAGTGTCAGCGACGGCACCGAGACTGTGACCAAGTCCCAGACTGTCACTGTGACCGCTCCTGAGTACACTCCGGTGCTCAGCGCCCTGTACTTTGCAGGCACCGCCAATGGCTGGACCCATGACGCCATGACCTTCAACAGCGCCACCGGCGCCTGGGAGATCACCCTGAACCTCACCGGTGCAGGCGACTCCAACGGAGCCCAGCGCTTCAAGGTCACCACCACCAAGGGCTGGAACGGCAGAGTCTTCGGTACCGCCGGCGGTGACAAGCTGTGCGACAACCAGACCTCCTGCGGTGATGTGATGCTGTCCGGCATCGGCGACTACAAGCTGTCGGTGTATGACTCCAACATGACCTGGAAGGTCACTGAGGTGGCCGGTCTCAACCATGCACCGGTGGCAGCATTTGCCGCCAGCGCTAACAAGACCAGCGTCAGCTTCGCCAACAGTTCCTCTGACAGTGACGGTGACAAGCTGTCCTACAGCTGGGACTTCGGCGACGGCAGCACCTCCAATGAGGCCAGCCCGGTCCACAACTACGCATCCGAGGGCACCTACGCTGTGAAGCTGACGGTCTCCGACGGTGAGTATGATGTGGTCTCCGAGAAGGCGGTGACGGTGAAGAACGTGTACATTGCCCCTGTTCACAGCGCCATGTACTACGCCGGCACCACCAACAGCTGGACCCATGATCCCATGGTCTATGACTCAGCCACCGGCAACTGGAAGATCAGCCTGGTTCTCACCGGCACTGGCGACGCCAACGGCACCCAGCGCTTCAAGGTGACCGACACCAACGGCTGGACCGGAACTGTCTGGGGTGACGCCGGAAGCAACACCCTGTGCAGCAACCAGGGCTCCTGCGGCGACGTCAAGATCAGTGAGGTTGGCAGATACACTCTCATTGTGAATGACTCCAAGCTCACCTGGTCCCTTGAGAAGGAATAATCCTGAAGGCTAAGAAAGACCAAATCTGAATAAGGGGATCCGGCATGCCGGATCCCTTTTTTCATCCTGTTTTCCGGTGAGGAGGCATGATCCTCACCCGAGGGCAGGGATCCCCGGTAATTCCCGTGGCCAGGCATCTGCGGTGAGGGATCCTGGGACGGCACTGAGGGCAGGGATCCTTGAACGGATCCGCAGGTTGGGACCTTGGGACGGATCTGCGGGCGGGGCTCCCGGTAACCATCCGGGATCACCTGCGGGCAGGGAGTCAGTGCCCAAAGGGGAAATCTGTTGCATCCCTCCGGGGGAATTGCATTTCCCGGCCGTTAGTCCCGGCTGGGAGGGACTGCCTTACCCCGGCTCTTTGTTCCGGATCTGATCCGCCGGGATGTGATCTGTGCCCGGATCTGTGAGATACCTTTACTAATTCTCACGGGATCCGGGGGGATCGTTTGAAGCGGATCAGCCCTCTAATTTATAATCGGGCAGATCATGTTGTTGTAAGCAGGCGCGGATCTTTTTCAATGAACAGCAAGTATGCCATCAGCGTCTTCGGCTCCGGCTCCTACGGAACGGCTTTGGCGGTCTCCCTGGCCCGGAAGGGTCTCAGGGTGCTCCTGTGGGGTTTTGTGCAGTCCGAGGTGGAGGCCCTGGCCCGGGACCGGGAAAACCGTCAGTATCTGCCGGGGGTTTCCTTTCCCGACACCCTGGACATCACCCATGACATCGCCGGGGCGGTGAAAGCCTCGGAGGTCCTGCTGGTGGTGGTTCCCAGCATGTTCTTCGGATCCACCCTGAGCGCCATCCGGCCCCATCTGGAGGCGAACCACCGGCTGGTGTGGGCCACCAAGGGCCTGGAGCACCGGACCGGACGCCTTCTGGGCACCGTGGCCCGGGAGATCCTGGGTGACAAGGTGCCCCTGGCTGTGGTTTCCGGTCCCACCTTCGCCCGGGAACTGGCAGCAGGGCTGCCCACGGTCATTGCCGTGGCCGCCACAGATCCCGCCTTTGCCCGGGAGCTTTCGGATCTCATGAAGTGCGGAAGCAGCTTTAGGGTTTACACCAACGATGACTTCATCGGGCTGCAGGTGGGCGGCGCCGTGAAGAATGTCATTGCCATCGGGGCCGGGGTCTCCGACGGTCTGGGCTTCGGCGCCAATGCCCGGACGGCCCTGATCACCCGGGGACTGGCAGAGCTCCAGCGCCTGGGCCTGGCCCTGGGCGCCCGGAAGGAGACCTTCACCGGCATGTCCGGCATGGGGGATCTGGTGTTGACCTGCACCGACAACCAGTCCCGGAACCGCCGCCTGGGCCTGGCCCTGGGGGCCGGGAGATCCGCGGAGGAGGCCATGAAGGAGATCGGGCAGGTGGTGGAGGGCTACCACAACACCCGGGAGGTGCGGGAACTGGCCCGGAGCAGGGGGGTGAGCATGCCCATCTGCGACGAGATCTACGCCCTGCTCTTTGAGAACAAGTCCCCCCGGGACGCTGCGGTGGATCTCATGACCCGAACCCAGAAGAGTGAGTAGCAACCCATGAGCAACAAAGCGGAAATTCTGGAAAAGCTCAGAGGCTTTGCCTCCAAATGGTTCAACACCAAGACCTGCGGGATCTATGCCTGGATTGCCTTCTGCGTTCTTTTCATCCTGCTGGCCAGCAATTCGGCCAAGCTTTTCTGGTCCTTCTTCAGCGACTACCGGGGCGATGCCTCGGTGTCCAAGACCGAGACCAAGGGCAAGACGGAGCAGCACAGCTTCCTGAATGACATCCTGGAGAGCAAGGTGTTCCCGGTGATCCCCGAGAAGGTGGCCCAGCTGCACCGGACTGCCGCCCAGGTGGCCTCAGGGCAGGGAGCCGGATCCGGCACCCCGGCCGCCCGGCCTGCGGAGCCCCAGGGACCGGCCAAGCTGCCCTTGGAGATCACCGGCATCCTGGCCAGCGATCACCGTAGCAAGTCCCAGGTGGTCATCAAGTTCCGCAATGAGGAGGTCCTCTACGGGGAGGGGGATGCCATTGAGGGCACCGCCGCCCGGGTCAGTCACATCATGGACAACCGGGTGGAGGTCTTCAACAGCGGCCGCATCGACGTTTATTTCCTGGATCCGGACAACCGGGTGCAGACTCCCCCCGCACCCCAGCGTCCGGCCCCCAACACCACGGCGGCCAACGCCCCTGGCGGCAAGGGCAGCGGTCCCGGTGGCCGGCCGGCCATGGGCCCCCAGGACAAGAAAGATCTGGCGGACTTCATGGACTATGTGAGCATTTCCCCCATCAAGGAGGGGGACGCCATCCGGGGATACCGGCTCAATCCCGGCAAGAAGCCTGAGCTCTTCGCTAAGGCGGGATTCCGGGAGAACGACGTTGCCATCCGGGTCAACGGCTATGACCTGACCAATCCGGAGCAGGCCAAGAAACTCTTTGCCGAGTATGCCACCATTGAGAATTTTGAGGTTACCGTGGAGCGGGACGGCGTCACGGAGAACATCTATTTGAACATTAACGAAGCATCCGACTGACGCAGGCGGATCGGACTATAGGGTGAAGCACTGATATGAAGATCAAGAAGATTGCGGCCACACTGGCCCTGGTTTGGGGATGCTGCTGGGGCACCGCTGACGCCGCCCAGTACTCGGCCAGTTTCAAGAACACCGAGATCACCGAGTTCATCAACACCGTGGGCAAGAACCTCCACAAGAACATGGTGATTGATCCCACGGTGAAGGGGAAGATCAACATCCGCAGTTATGATGTCCTCAACGATGAGGAGTACTACCAGTTCTTCCTGAGCGTGCTGGAGCTTTACGGCCTGTCCGCCGTCCCCGTGGGGAAGCAGACCATCAAGGTGGTGAAGTCCATGAAGGCCAAGGCTGTGGGCATCCCCCTTTATGACGAGGAGCATCCCGGCGAGGGCGCCGAGATGGTGGCCCGGGTGGTGCCGGTGGAGAATGTGTCCGTGAAGGAGCTCTCCCCCCTGCTCCGGCAGATGGTGGATCTCACCGAAGGCGGCAATGTGGTGCACTATGAGCCTTCCAACGTGCTCATCATCACCGGCCGGGCCAATGTGGTGAATCGGGTCATTGACGTGGTCAAGCGGGTGGACAAGGCCGGCAACCAGGACGTGGATATCATCAAGGTGCGCTATGCCTCCGCCGCGGAGCTGGTGCGCCTGGTGAACAACCTGCTGAACGACGATCGGAACAAGACCACCCCCACCCTGCTCAAGCCCAAGATCGAGGCCGATGAGCGGTCCAACTCCATTGTGGTGTCCGGTGAGCCCAATGTGCGTAAGCGTGTCATCCAGCTGATCCGGCGCCTGGATCAGGATCAGGAGTATGTGGGCAACACCAAGGTGGTGTACCTGAAGTACGCCAAGGCCAAGAATGTGGTGGAGGTCCTAAACGGCCTGGGCAATGATCTGGACAAGGAGAAGTCCGGCAACTCCGGATCCAACAGCTCCCCCAACAAGATCAAGTTCGGGATCTATGCCGATGAGGAAACCAACAGCGTCATCATCAATGCCCAGCCGGATCTGATGCAGCAGATCGAGGGGGTCATCGCCAAGCTGGATATCCGCCGGGCCCAGGTCTATGTGGAGGCCATTATCGTGGAGGTGGCCAACACCGACGCGGCCCAGTTCGGTGTCCAGTGGGCTAACACCAAGGGCGGCGGCACCAACTTCTCCTCCACTGCGGCCCAGGCCAGCCTGTTCCCCGCCGCCGCCAACGATGACATCATCGGCACCATCGGCGGCAGTGTGTACGGCGGCATCATGGGCTTCTACTCCGGCAACTGGATGAGCCTGGTGACTGCCTTGAGATCGGACAACCGCAGCAATGTGCTGTCCACCCCCTCCATTGTCACCCTGGACAATGAGCCGGCGGAGTTCACCGTGGGCCAGGAGGTTCCGGTGGTCACCGGCAGCCAGAGCTCCCTGTCCTCGGACGCCAGCAACATCTACAAGACCGTGGAGCGCAAGAGCGTGGGCACCAAGCTTAAGTTCACCCCCCAGATCAACGAGGGTGACTCGGTGCGTCTGGAGATGGAGCAGGAGGTGTCCTCTGTGGACAGCACCACTGCCTACTCGGACTACGGCCCCACCTTCAACATGCGCAACATCAAGAACTCGGTGCTGGTGAAGAGCGGCGAGACCGTGGTTCTGGGCGGCCTCATCAGCGAGGATGCCCAGGAGATCGTGTCCAAGGTCCCCATCCTGGGTGACATCCCCTTTCTGGGCGCTCTGTTCAGGGCTACCTACACTAGCAAGGAGAAGCGGAACCTGATGGTGTTCATCCACCCGGTGATCCTCCGGGATCCGGACACCTACACCTCCATCTCCAAGAACAAGTACACCAAGTTCCGGGCCGAGCAGCTGCAGCGGGCCGAGCGGGGGATCCCTCTGCTCCCGGACGAGATCAACGTGCCGGTGCTTCAGGAGTACCAGCGGAACAACACCGAACTCTACTCCTCCGACAACGGCGGCTTCAAACTTACACCTGAGGATGTATCCAAATAATGGCTGAGAACGAAGAGGCAGAGGCTGCCCAGGAAGAGAAGAGCTCGAAGCCGGACGTGCGGCTTGACTTCTCCTATGCCAGGGATCACGGGGTGGTGGTGGATCGGGACGCCTACGGGCGTATGCTGGTCTACTCCTTTCATGAGCTGGAGCCCGGGGAGATCCTGGAGGTTTCCCGGAAGGCGGGATCCAGTTTCAAGATCAAGCTCATGGAGCAGGAGGCCTTCAACGAGAAGCTGACCCAGGCCTACCAGCTGGACTCCTCTGAGGCCAAGCAGCTGATGAACGATATCGGCAGTGAGGTGGACTTCTTCTCCATCGCCGAGGATCTGCCCTCCACGGAGGATCTGCTGGACGCCGAGGATGATGCCCCTATTATCCGCCTCATCAATGCCATGCTCAGCGAGGCTATCAAGGAAGGGGCCTCGGATATCCACATCGAGTCCTTTGAGAACTACCTGGTGATCCGCTTCCGGGTGGACGGGATCCTGAAGGAGATCATCCGCAACCCCCGGCAGATGGGTCCCCTGCTGATCTCCCGTATCAAGGTTATGGCCAAGTTGGACATTGCCGAGAAGCGCGTCCCCCAGGACGGCCGTATCTCCCTGAAGATCGGCGGCCGGGCGGTGGACGTCCGTGTTTCCACCATGCCCTCCAGCCACGGCGAGCGGGTGGTGCTGCGTTTGCTGGATAAGAACGCGGTGCACCTGGAGCTGGAGCAGCTGGGCATGACTGAGAGGAACCGCACCCAGCTGGTGGATCTGGTCCACAAGCCTCACGGGATCATCCTGGTCACCGGACCCACGGGCTCCGGCAAGTCCACCACCCTCTATGCCGCCCTTTCCAGCATCAACTCCCGGAGCCTCAACATCATGACCGTGGAGGATCCTATTGAATATGATCTGGAGGGGATCGGCCAGACCCAGGTGAACCCCAAGGTGGACATGACCTTCGCCCGGGGCCTGCGGGCCATCCTTCGTCAGGATCCGGATGTGGTGATGGTGGGCGAGATCCGCGACAAGGAGACCGCTGACATTGCCGTCCAGGCATCCCTCACCGGCCACCTGGTGCTGTCCACACTGCACACCAACACCGCCGTGGGCGCCATCACCCGGCTCCGGGATATGGGCATTGAGTCCTTCCTCCTGTCCTCCACCCTCCTGGGTGTGCTGTCCCAGCGCCTGGTGCGTACCCTGTGCCCCCACTGCAAGGAGCAGTATCCCGCCACTCCCTCGGAGAAGGAGATGCTGGGCCTGGAGCCGGAGGACGAGCTGACCCTGTGTCGGCCCAAAGGTTGCGAGGAGTGCAACAACTCTGGCTACAAGGGCCGTATGGGGATCCACGAGCTGGTGGTGATCAACAACCAGATCCGGGAGAGCATCAACGCCGAGAAGGGTGAACTGGCCATTGAGAACGAGGTCCGTCCCACCACTCCCAGCATCAAGGACGACGGCATGGCCAAGGCCATGCGGGGACTGACTACCCTGGAGGAAGTCCTGCGGGTTGCGAGGGATAACTAGCCATGGCCTCATACTCCTACACCGCCATTGACCGGAACGGCAAGACCGACACCGGCGTCATCGATGCCGAGTCCTCCAAAATGGTTCGCTCCCGTCTCCGGGAGATGGGCCTGGTGCCGGTGGAGGTGGTGGAGTCGGCCAAGAAGGTGCAGACCAAGACCGAGTCCTCCTCCTCCCTGTTCGCCCCCCGGATCAGCGCCTCCCAGCTGGCCCTGATGACCCGGCAGCTGGCCACCTTGGTCTCCGCTGCCATCCCCATTGAGGAGGCCCTGAAGGCGGTCTCGGATCAGTGCGAGAACAGCCACCACCAGGCCATCATTTCCGCTGTCCGGAACAAGGTGCTGGAGGGCCATACCCTGGCCGACTCCCTGGCACAGTTTCCCCGGGTGTTCGACAACCTGTACCGGGCCATGGTGTCCGCCGGAGAGAAGTCCGGTCACCTGGACACGGTGCTCCTGCGTCTGGCGGACTACAGCGAGAAGCGCCAGGCCATCAAGGGCAAGGTTCTTCAGGCCATGATCTACCCCACCATCCTGACACTGGTGGCGGTGTCGGTGATCACCATCCTCTTGACCACCGTGGTGCCCAAGGTCATTGCCCAGTTCGTTTATCTGAAGAAGGGCCTGCCCGGATCCACCCAGTTGCTGATCACCGTCAGCGACTTCCTCCGGGATTACGGCACCTATATTGCCGTGGCGCTGATTGGGGGTTTTGTCCTGTTCCGCCTGTGGCAGAAGAAGAAGGAGAACCGGATCCGCTTCCACAAACTGTTCCTCCGGCTCCCCATCATCGGCCGGGTCAGTCGGGGGATCAACACCGCCCGGTTCGCCCGGACCCTGGCCATCCTCAACTCCTCCGCCGTGCCCCTGCTGGAGGCTTTGAAGATCAGCGGCGAGGTCCTGAGCAACGACTACGCCCGGGAGAAGATCGGGGAGGCCACGGATCTGGTCCGGGAGGGCTCCTCCCTGAAGATCGCCCTGGAGCGCACCGGCCTCTTCCCGCCCATGATGATCCACATGATCGCCTCCGGCGAGAAGTCCGGTGAGCTGGACAACATGCTCATCCGCTCCGCAGACAACCAGGACAATGAGTTTGAGCGCCAGGTGAGCATGGCCCTGAGCGTGTTCGAGCCCATGATCATTGTCACCATGGCCGGCATTGTGCTCTTCATTGTGCTGGCCATCCTGGAGCCCATCCTGAAGATGAACAGCATGGTGTAGAGCCGTAGCAGGCAAGAGTTTTCCGGCCGCGCGCCCAAAACACGGGCATGGGGCGGCCATTCAAGCAGCAGAAGGAGTTTGCAAGATGAAGAAGCAGAAGGGTTTCACCCTGCTGGAAATCATGGTGGTTGTGGTGATCATGGGCCTACTGGCCTCAGTGGTGGCCACCAATGTGATGGGATCCAAGGAGGAGGCATCCATCCAGAAGGCCCAGATCGACATCAAGAGCCTGGATGAGGCACTGGAGATGTACAAGCTGGACAATCACAAGTATCCCACCACCGAGCAGGGGCTGGACGCCCTGGTGAACAAGCCCACCTCCTCCCCGGAGCCCAAGAACTACCGCAGCGGCGGCTACATCAAGGATCTGCCCCTGGATCCCTGGGACAATGACTATGTCTACATTTATCCTGGCGTCCACAACAACCGGGGCTTTGACATCTACTCCATGGGTCCTGACGGCGAGCCGGAGACCGATGATGATATCGGCAACTGGAAGGACCAGGATCGCAAGTGACAGGTGACTTGCTGTGAGAGGCGCTTTTCGGGGCTTCACCCTTCTTGAGATCCTGATTGTCATTGTGATCATGGGCATGGCCGCCTCGGTGGTGGTGATGACCAGTCCCGCCTCCTCCCCTGAGGCTCAGCTGCATGATCAGTGTTCCCGCTACGCCCGGCTCTTCTCCTTCCTTTCGGAGCAGGCCATGGTGGAGGGGGTGCTCATCGGCCTTTACATTGACGATGAGGGCATGCGGATCCTGCGCCGGGAGCGGGCGGACGAGGCGGATATCAATACCGGTGACGGGGATTTCGTCAGCCAGCTGATTGCCGCCTATGACAGCTATGACTCCTTTGAGTGGGTTGAGTACCGGCTGCCCTCCATCGACTCCTCCTATCCCATTTCGGAGGAGTTGTCCCTGGAGCTTTCGGTGGGCGGCCTCTCCATCCAGGCGTCCAAAAGCTTCACGGATGACACGGCCCTTACCCGGGCGGACATTGAGCACCGGTTCGACACCAAGATCCGCCCCCAGATATATTTCTACCCCACCATGGAGATCACCCCCTTTGAGCTGAAGCTCAGCACCAAGTCCAGCAGGGACTATTCGGAGTACATTATCAAGGGGTTGGAGAACGGCAGGATTGCCCTGAAGAACGGTGAGAATGACAAAGAGCCGGAGTATTTCTAGTCCTGCCGCCGCCGGCGGCATGACCATCCTGGAGGTTCTGGTGGCCATGGCGGTGTTTGCCATGGTCAGCGTGGCATTGCTGTCCACCATGAACAACCAGACCTTCGGCCTGCAGCGCCTGGAGGAGAAGACCTTCGCCACCATTGTGGCGGACAACCAGCTGGCGGAGCTGGAAATGCGCCAGACCATCCCCTCCTTCTCCTGGAACGAGGGCAGTGAGACCATGGTGGATCGGGAGTGGTTCTACCGCTACAAGTCTGAGGAGACCCAGGACGACAGTTTTGTGGCTGTGACCATCCAGGTCCATGCCACCAAAGACTACGACGATCCCATTGTGACCCTGATGACCCATCTGTACCGAAAGAAATGAAGAACGCCGGCTTCACGCTGATTGAGGTTCTGGTCAGCATCTGCATATTTGCCATGGTGGCCACGTCGGCCTACCAGGTGCTGGGATCTGCTGTGCTTACCGACGAGGTGTCGGGCAACCGGATCCAGCGCCTGGGGGAGATCCAGCGGGCCGTGGCCATGATGGATCGGGACTTTGAGGCCATGGCCTACCGGCGGAACCGCTACACGGCCTACAACTCCACCAAGTACATCTGGGCGGAGAAGAACATCTTCAACTCCGACGACTGGGGGATTGAGTTTGTCCGCTCCGGCTTCCTGAACCCCGGGGCCACCCTGGATCGTAACGAACTGCAGCGGGTGGCCTACCGGCTGAAGGACAACAACCTGGAGCGGGGAACCTACACCCGCGCGGATCCCGGGCAGAACCAACAGCCCACCTGGGAGGTGCTGATCTCCCATGTGACCAATTTTGAGCTCCGGTTCCGGGTGTCCATGAACAGCCTGGCCTGGTACCAGTCCATCAACTCCAACAAGCTTCCCTTCGGGGTGGAGGTCAGCCTGGTGCTGGATGACGTGGGGAAGATCAGAAGGGAGTACTATGTCCCGCACTATGATTGATCCCGGAAGACAGCGGGGATCGGCGCTGCTGGTGGTGCTCCTGATCCTGGCGGTGATGGTTATTGTCTCCACCAACATGACCATGCGCTACAACAGTGAGTTCCTACGCACGGCCAACTTTGTCAACGGGATCCAGGCCAAGTGGTACCAGCACAGTTCTGACGCTCTGGTGCGCCGGGTGCTGCACCAGGACTTCTCCGACAATGCCAACTCCGTGAACATGAGCCAGTACTGGGCCACCTCGGGGCGATCCTATGACATTGACGGCGGGGTGATCAGCACCTATGTGCATGACGACGCCTCCTGCTTCAATCTCAATGCCCTGGCCAACCACGGCTATGACATCAGCGACGAGACCGGGACCAAGTACAACCTTGCCCGGCAGGTGCTGGTGCGCCTGATGCAGTACATGGAGATCCCTCCGGCGGAGGCCGAGGCGGTGGCGGACTCCATAACGGACATGGTGGACACCGACACCGTGATCTCCCGCTACGGGGCGGAGGACGCCCACTACATGTCCCTGCCGTACCCCTTTGTACTGCCCAACGGCAAACTGTACAGCGTCAGCGAGATCCGGGCGGTGAAGGGCATGACCGCGTCCATCTACCGGCGGATCCGTCCTTTCGTGTGCGTGCTGCAGAACAATGAACTGCACCTGAATGTGAACACCCTCACCGAGGCCAAGGCTCCCCTGCTGGCGGCGGTGATGCTGAATGACTATATGACCGTGGAGGTGGCCCTGGAGATGATCCGGGAGCGGGACCGGGAGGGCTGGACCAGCACCAGCAATTTCCTGTCCCAGGATCAGGTGGTCAGCATGATGACCGACAAGACCAAGGGGTTCATCTCCGGAGTGGTGGCCGTGAACTCCAACTACTTCCACGCTGAGACCGAGGTGGAGTTCAACGGACTCACCCGCAGTTTTCTGTCCTACTTTGTGCGCAACAACAAAGAGGCGATTTTATACAAAAGGGAATACGGAGGCGCTGAATGAGCCAGCATCTGATAATAAGGCTCGGCACCGGGGATGACAGCCCGGTGAACTACGCCGTGGTGGAGGACACCAACGAGAGCGTCATTGAAAGCGGTGTGCTCAGGAACACCGCGGAGATCCAGATGCTCACTGCCTACTTCAAGCTGGATCTGATTGTGCTCCTGGCAGGCAACAACTTCTTCTTCAAGACCATCACCTATCCCAAGAGATTCAATCCCAGCATGAAGGGATCCATCCCCTACATGATCGAGAGCGAGGTGGCTTCGGATGTGGATGATCTGGAGGTCACAGTGCTGAACATCCAGGGACGGGATGTGGATATCATGGCTTGTGACAAGTCCTACCAGCAGTGGGTCCAGTCGGTGCTGGGCCACTACGGCCTGCTGCCCAGCAAGATGCTGGTGGACATCTTCACCCTCCCCTACCAGGAAGGGAAGGTCACGGTGATCAACCTGGCCGGCGAGTTTGTGTTCCGCACCGCCCAGTACAGCGGCATGTGCCTGAACCAGTCCCTGGCCCTGAAGTACTTCCGCGCCCAGGCGGCTCCGCCCAGCTTCCACTGCCTGTCGGAGTTTCCCATGGACGCTGAGAAGGACGAGGCCTATGTGCTCATGCCCATGGCCAGCATGGCCTTCGGTGCCCTGAACTGCCACATCACCCTGAGTGACGCCCAGCGGGCCCAGCACCGGAACTTCATGATGAACACGGTGATCCGCCCCTGGCTCAAGGTAGCGGTGGTGCTCCTGGCGATCTTCGTGGTGTACTACGCCACCCTGATCAGCAACTTCTTCCAGTACTCCGCCGAGGGCAAGCACCTGAAGGAGGATCTGGTGAAGGTGTTCAAGCAGAAGTTCCCCATGGTGAACAAGGTGGTGAACCCCATGGCCCAGTTTAAGCAGCTGACCAACCAGAGTGGGGATGCGGAGCTGGAGGAGAGCTTCGTCAAGCGCCTGGGGGAAATGCTGGGCAGTTTCACCCCCAAGACCTCCCTGCTGAACTTCTCCTATGACGACCGCCGGCGGCAGTACCACTTCAAGCTCTCCTACCGGGAGTTTGACGATGTGGAGGGGCTGAAGGATGCCCTGAACGGCCGGGGATATTCCGCTGACATCAGCGAGATCAGATCCGACAAGGACGTGAACACTGCCATGCTCACTGTTGAGGAGTCAGGCTCATGAACGAATATGTGAGAAAGGTGCGGGATTTCTGGGACTCCCTGGATCCCCGGGAGCAGCATGTGGCCATGGCCGTGGGCGGCATTGCCATGCTGTTCCTCCTCTATGTGCTGATGGTGCGCCCCCTGCAGAACAAGGTGGAGACCCTGGAGTCAGCCAATGCCCGGATGGTCCGGGACTACCAGACCATCAGCGCCTATGTTCCCTCGGGGCAGGGGAAGGGACAGCAGGAGAACGCTGACCGCACCGCCTCTCTGGAGAAAGCCATTGACCGGGTGTCCAAGGACTACGGCCTGAAGGTGAGCAAGATCAACCGCTCCGGAGAGTCCGCCAACATCGAGGTGGGCACCACCGACACGGTGACGCTGTTCTACTTTCTCAATGAACTGGAGAAGAAGTATGCCGTGTTCACCCAGTCCATTGAGATTGAGCCCGGGGACAACAACACCATCCGGGTGCGCAAGCTGACCGTGGGGAGGAATGAGAAGAAATGAAGCCCATAACCAGCCAGCTGAAGCAGATCAAGCCCCTGAAGCTCAGGTACCAGTTGATCATCATGGGGGTGATCTTCCTGCTGGCCTTTCTGATCTGCCTGGTGTACCAGGCTCCCGCCTCCAAGGTGCTGGCCAAGATTGATCTGCCCAAGGGGGTGTACCTGGAGGGGGTCTCCGGCAGGGCGGTGGACGGCGGCGCCAAGGTCCTGCATGTGGACAAATATGAATACAACAACATCCGCTGGAGCACCTCCCTCATCGGGCTGCTCACCGGCACCTACACCCTGAAGTTCGCCGATCCCAAGGGGCTCACCGGAAAGACCGACATCAGCTACCAGAACGGGGATGTGAATGTCTCTGGCCTGCACCTGGGCATTTCCATTCCCAACTTCCTCCGGTACACCAAGTATAACCTGCCGGTGGACGTGACCGGGAACATCAGCCTGAGTATCTCCAATGCGGTGTTCAGCGCCAGCAGGTGCAAGAAGATGGTCTCCGGCAACATTGATCTGACGGGCCTGGATGTGTCCACCCCCCTGGGGAACTTCGCTCTGGGTGACGGGGTCCTGTCCATGAGCTGCCGCAACGGTCTGTTCATTGCCAAGCTCAAGCAGGAGAACCCTTATTTCTCCATTGACGGCAACCTGGAATATGACATGAAGGAGCGGCTGTACCGGGTCAAGGCCTTTGCCAAGCCCAGTCCTGCCAAGGGCGCGGAGATCCGCTCCCTGCTGCAGATGATGGGTCAGCCCAACAGCACCGGCACCTTTGAGATCAACTACCAGGGCAAGTTCACCTACTGATGTTTGACCGTCTTCCGGAGATCCTGGGTACGGAGGTGACCGTGAGCACGGAGCACTTCCGCATTGAGCGCCTGCACCTGGAGTTTGCCAACGGCCAGCGCCGCTATTATGAGCGCATGGCTGGTGACAGCGGCGGGGCGGTGATGGTGGTGCCTGTGCTGGGGGATCAGTTGCTGCTGATCCGGGAGTACTGCGCCGGCACCCATTCCTATGAGCTGGGCTTTCCCAAGGGCCGGTCGGAGGCGGGGGAGGACTGGCGCCAGACAGCTGAGCGGGAGCTGAGGGAGGAGACCGGCTACCGGGGCGGCACCTACACCTATCTCCGCCGGGTGAATTCTGCTCCCTCCTTCTTTGCCGCAGACATTGATCTGGTGCTGGCGGAGGATCTCATCTGGGATCCTTTGGACACCGGAGACGAGCCGGAGCCGGTGGAGAAGATATGGCGGCCTCTGGGTGACATGTCAGCACTGCTGCTGGATCCCGCCTTCCGGGAAGCCCGGTGTCTTGCCGCCCTGGCGGCCGCCATGCAACTGAAGGGCTGGCGCTGATCCCGTCTGTCCTCAGTCCTCACCATCACCACAGTGCTGCTGAACCGGTCATCCTGTCCGGCACGGTCCTTGTCCCTCGCGGATCTTCTTGCCGTCCGGGCTTTTCCGGTGACTCACCGGATCCTGATGGAGCCTGCCGCCTTATGAGCGCCCGGCTCCTCCTTTTGTGCTCCTTATGCTCCCCTCTGCGCACTCCCTTTTTCCCCTCCGCCCTTGCGCGGAATTCCTCCAGCACCAGCCTCTCCCGGGAGTCCCCGGGATCAGCGGAGGCAGTACTCCCGGATCAGATCCTGCAGGATCCGGCGGTATTCCGGGATCTCCTTTTTGGGTAGTTTCTCATCGGCCTGGTGGGCGTGGGCAATGTCCCCGGCACCGCAGACCACGGCAGGCACCCCGAGACGGGACAGGTATGAGGCCTCGGTGCTGTAGTTCACCGCCGAGGCCTTCCGGCCGCTCAGCTTTTCCGTCCGGATCACCAGATCGTTGTCTGCGCTGCCGTTGAAGGGGGGGATGGGCGGGTAGAGCTCGGTCACCCTGATCCGGTCCCGGTGCTCCCCGGCACCCAGGGCCACCCTCTCCCGCAGCAGATGATCCAGCACCTCCGGAGTGGCCTCCCCCGCCGGGCGCATGTCCAGCACCAGCTCACAGTGGGCGCAGATCCGGTTGGGGGCGTCCCCGCCCCGGATGGAGCCCAGGTTCAGGGTCGGGTGATCCACTCTGAAACTGCTGTCCCGGAAGTTCTTCCTGAGATCCTCTGCCAGATCGGTGAGGGCGGTGATGATCCCGCTGACAATGCCAATGGCGTTGAGCCCCGCCTCCGGATCAGAGCTGTGGCCGGTTTTGCCCTCCACCTCCACCCGGTATGCCATATACCCCTTGTGGCGGAACACCGGCACCAGGGAGGTGGGCTCCCCGATGAGCACCGCCTCAGGGGCGATGCTGGCGTGATCGGCGAAGAATGCGGCGCCGGCCATGGTGGTCTCCTCATCGGCGGTGGCCAGGATGTGGAGGGGCTTTTTCAGATCCCCGGCCTGGTACGCCTCCCGGAAGGCGGTGAGCACATGGGCGAAGAAGCCCTTCATGTCAATCACCCCCAGTCCGTAGTAGTTCATCTGATCCTCTGCCAGGGTGAAGGGATCGGTGTGCCACAGCTCCGGATCGCAGGGCACGGTGTCTGTGTGGCCGGAGAGCAGCAGCCCTCCCGGGAGATCCGGGCCCAAGCGGATGAGCAGGTTCTCCTTGTTCCGGGCGGCGGTCACCTTCTGGCGTCGGCAGATCCCGCCCAGTGCCCCCGCCTCCTGCTCCAGGAGATCCAGTAAGGGGCTGTTGCTCCGATCGGTGGCGGGATCCTCGCTGCTCACCGTGTCGGTGGCAATGATCTTCCCGAGTAGGTTTTCAAAATAGCCCTTGTCCATGGGGGGCCCTCCTTCCTTGTTGCTCTGTTGTTCCCAGATTGTCTGTCAGTTTTCCGGTGCTGCCGCCGGCTGGAGTCCCGGGCTTGTGGCTCATGTCTCATGTCTCAGATCCTGGCGGCTGATCCTATTGTACCCCAGCCCGGGTCCCGGACCGCAGGGCAGAGTGTGTATATATTTATGCAGTAAAGTTGCATAATTATTGGATGACGGTTACAATTCAGTCCGTAAGGGCGGTTATTTGTGCCCCCGGCGGGCTGTTTTCTGCGCAGCCTCCGGGCAAACTGTGGCATAATAGAAACTTATCCTATTCACAACACAGCATGTCAACTCGGAAATTCAACAGCATGAACAGATCAAAGGTAGCAGTCATCGGAGCCAGCGGCTATGCAGGCGCCGAGCTTTCGGCTCTGGTAGCGGGGCATCCCGGACTTGAGCTCTCCGGACTGTATGTGTCCGGCGCGTCCAAGGACGCCGGGCGGAAGCTCTCTTCCCTGTATCCGAAGCACACCGGGATCGTGGATCTGCCCCTCACCCCCTTGGGGGATGACGGCGCCGCCCTGGAGGAGATCAAGAGGAACGCCGACATTGTTTGCCTGTGCACTGCCCATGATGTGAGCATGCGCATTGCCCCCGACTTCATCACCGATGCCAGCAAGAAGGTGTTTGATCTGTCCGGCGCCTACCGGGTGAACGATCCCGCTTTCTATGAGAAATACTACGGCTTCACCCACACCCGCACGGACTGGCTGGCCTCGGCGGTCTATGGTCTGGCGGAATGGAACCGGGAGGCCATTAGGAAGGCGTCTCTGGTGGCTGTGGCCGGCTGTTATCCCACTGCTTCCCTCACCGCACTGAAGCCCCTGTTCAATGCAGGCCTGATCCGCCGGGACTCCATGCCGGTGATCAATGCGGTGTCCGGCGTGTCCGGAGCAGGGCGCAAGGCCGCGGTGTCCAACAGTTTCTGCGAGGTGAGCCTCAACCCCTACGGGGTGTTCACTCACCGCCACCGTCCGGAGATCAGTCATCATCTGGGCCAGAAGGTGCTGTTCCAGCCCCATCTGGGCAATTTCAAGCGGGGGATCCTGGCCACCATTTATGTGCAACTGGCAGACGGTGCCACCGACAGCGCCGTTGAGCAGGCCTACCGGAAGTCCTACGAGGGCTGCCGCCTGGTGCGGATCCTGGATCAGTGGCCTTCCATTGCCGGGGTGGAGAACACCCCCTATGTGGATCTCCACTGGCAGCGTGAGGATGACATGCTCATCGTTTGCTCTGCCATCGACAACCTGGTGAAGGGTGCCGCCGGACAGGCGCTGCAGTGCATCAACATCAGCCTGGGCTTTGAGGAGACCCTGGGTCTCCTGCCCGCCGCAGAAGGAGTTAAAGCATGACCGCCTCCCCCCTGGTTATCAAACTGGGCGGAGCCCTGATCGAGAGCGACTCCTCCCTGAACGCCCTTTTTGACGGCCTCTCCCTGTACCGGAAGCAGGCCAACCGCTCCCTGGTGCTGGTTCATGGCGGCGGTTGCCTGGTGGATGATCTGCTGAAGGGCCTGGGGCTGAAAAGCCAGAAGAAGAACGGCCTCAGGATAACTCCCCGGGAGCATATGCACTACATCGCCGGCGCCCTGGCGGGCACCGCCAACCGGCTGATGACCGCCAAGGCGGTGCAGTATGCCATGCCGGCGGTGGGTATTTCCCTGGGTGACGGCGGGATCTGCGCCGTGACCCAGACTGATCCGGAGCTGGGCTGCGTGGGCTCCGCCGCCCCCGGGGATCCCCGGCTGCTCAAGCTGCTTCTGGACAGCGGCTTCATGCCGGTGATCAGCTCTATCGGCATCACCGCTGGCGGGGAACTCATGAATGTGAACGCCGATCAGGCTGCCACCTCCATTGCCGTGTCCCTGAATGCGGATCTGGCTCTACTCTCCGATGTGGAGGGGATCCTGGATCGGGAGGGTCGGCTTATTCCGGAAATGAATTCCGCTTCGGCCGCCCAGCTGATCGGGGACGGGGTCATCACCGGCGGCATGGAAGTCAAGGTCCGGGCCGCCCTGGAGGCCTCCCGGACCATGGGCCGGGCAGTGTCGGTTGCGGGATGGAAGGAGCCGGAGAAGCTCAGCAGCCTGATCTCCGGACAGTCCATCGGCACCAGAGTAATTGCTGAGTAACGAGAACAACATATGCGTCATCTACTAAACACCACTGAATTCTCCAGAGATGAGGTTCTGGAGATGATCCACCTGGGCATGGCCATGAAGGCCGAGCCGGAGAAGTTCCGGACCACCCTGGAGGGCAAGAGCATCGTCACCCTGTTTGAGAAGCAGTCCCTGCGCACCAGGGTCACCTTCGACGTGGGCGCCTACCGCCTGGGTGCCCATGCGGTGTACATGGATCAGCAGAACGGCGTCATGGGGCAGAGGGAGTCCATCAAGGACTATGCCCGGAACCTGTCCCGCTGGTGCGACGGCATTGTGGCCCGGGTGTACGATCACAACACCCTCCTGGAGCTGAGCCGCCACGGATCGGTGCCGGTGATCAACGCCCTGTGCAACCTGTACCATCCCTGCCAGGTGCTGGCAGACTACATGACGGTGATGGAGCATTATGACGACGTCACCAAGGTCAAGCTGGCCTATTTCGGCGACGGCAACAACATGACCCATTCCCTGCTTATCACCGGTGCCATCCTGGGCTCCACGGTGACGGCGGTGTGCCCCCGGGGCGAAGGCCCGGATGCGGCCATTTTCAATATCGCCGCCGACATCGCCCGGAAGTCCGGGGCCAAGCTGGCGGTCACCGATCAGGTGGCGGATGTCCGGGGCTTTGACATCGCCTACACCGACACCTGGGTGTCCATGGGGGACAACACCCCCCTGGACGTGGTGCGCAGCAAGTTCATGCCCTACCAGGTGAACCGGCAGCTGCTGGAGGACACCGGTATCAGGCATGTGCTCCACTGTCAGCCGGCCCACCGGGGATATGAGATCACCGATGAGGTCATGGACGGCCCATGGTCCATTGTTTACGATGAGGCCGAGAACCGGCTTCATGCCCAGATGGCTGTGATGGCCACCCTGGTTAACCAGAAACGCGATTAGTCTTTATTTTGAGGGGAATGCTGTTATGGCAGAAGAGATCAAAAAGGTTGTTCTCGCCTATTCCGGCGGGCTGGACACTTCATCCATCGTGCCCTGGCTCAAGGAGAACTACAACAACTGTGAGGTGGTGTGCTTTGTGGCTGACGTCGGCCAGGAGCGTAGCGATCTGGAGGGCATTGAGCAGAAGGCCATCCAGTCCGGCGCCAGCAAGTGCGTGATCCGGGATCTGCGGGAGGATTTCGTCAAGAACTACGTTTATCCCACCCTGAAGACCGGTGCCGTGTATGAGGGATCCTACCTTCTGGGCACCTCCATGGCCCGTCCGGTCATTGCCAAGGCCATGGTGGAGGTCGCTCTGGAGGAGGGCGCCCAGGCCGTCTCCCACGGCTGCACCGGCAAGGGCAACGATCAGGTGCGCTTTGAGGGCGCCGTGGCTGCCCTGGCTCCCCAGCTACAGGTCATCGCCCCCTGGCGCATATGGAAGATGCGCTCCCGTGAGGATCTGCTGAATTATCTGGCTGAGCGCCACATCCCCTGCAAGGCCACCCTGAAGAAGATCTACAGCCGTGACGCCAACGCATGGCACATCTCCACCGAGGGCGGTGAGCTGGAGGACACCTGGAACCAGGCCTCCGAGAATGTGTGGACCTGGACCGTGGATCCGGAAAAGGCTCCGGATCAGGCAGAAATGGTCTCCGTGAAGATCGAGAAGGGCGAGATCGTGGCCGTCAACGGCAAGGAACTTTCCGCCTACCAGTGTCTGGCCACCCTGAACGACATCGCCGCCAAGCACGGCGTGGGCCGGGTGGACATCACCGAGAACCGCCTGGTGGGCATGAAGTCCCGGGGCTGCTATGAAACCCCCGGCGGCACCGTGATGATGGCCGCCCTCAGGGCAGTGGAGGAGCTGATCCTGGACAAGACCACCCGCAACTGGCGGGAGCATCTGGGCCTGGAGTTTGCCCAGCTGGTTTATGACGGCCGCTGGTTCACCCCCCTGTGCAAGGCTATCCTGGCATCGGCCAACGCCATTGCTGAGGATCTGTCCGGCGAAGTAGTGCTGAAGCTTTATAAGGGCTCCGTCACCGCCGTCCAGAAGCGGTCCTCCAACAGCCTGTTCAATGTGGACTTCTGCACCTTCGGTGAGGATGACGTCTTCGATCAGAGCCATGCAGACGGCTTCATCCGCCTGTATTCTCTGCCCAGCCGCATCCGAGCCATCAACGCCAGCAACCGCAAGGCCTGATCAGCTTGCATGCCCTGTGGGGCATGGGTCAGACTGTGATTTTAAGGGGGAGCAGTGCTCCCCTGTTTTGTCAGCAGTCCCGGCCGCAAACTCCACTGATAGCTTCCCCTGGCCCCGGGGCACCGAACTGTTCTGGATTGTCCTGCCCACCTCCGTCACTGCCGTCCGGTCATAACTCACACCACCCGGCACCCTTCCCCTCCCTTTCTTCTGATCCCTCCCATCTGACTGACTCTATTTGCTCATTGTTCTGGCAGATTGCCTGATCACCACAGTAATACGCCACCGGAGCACCGGTTAAGTGCTTTGACTAACATGCTAGTCTTGGATAATGGCGTACTCCTGGATTTACAGCATCATACTCACCATGGCTGTATCTGTTACCGGAGAACCCCGCAGTTCCGACTCCGTATAGCCTGCTGATCTGACTTATGGGTGCAGACTGGAAGAATGATCCCGGTGATCCGGAGAATTTTCTGAATTTGTGGACTGTACCTGTTGATAAAATGATCAAATATGCTAAATTATATCCTGTTACAGTTATATGATGCCGGAGGCGCCTTATGTTTGTGGGAAGAGAACGTGAACTTGGGCTTCTGGAGGAGAAATATGCCGCCTCTGGCGGCCAGCTGGTGTTCCTCTGGGGAAGGAGGCGCCTGGGGAAGACGGCCCTGCTGGAGCATTTTGCCCAGGGGAAGCAGTGTGTCACCTTTGACTGTCCTGATCTGCCGGACTTTGAGATCTACCGGCGTTTCACCGGCGCAGTTCTGGGACGGCCGGAGAACTCCGCCTGCCGCCGCCATACGGGACACGGGGACTGGGAGGAGGCCTTTGCCGCCCTGGGGGATCTTGCCGGATCCCGGCAGAGGCTGGTGGTGATCCTTGAGGATTTCCCCCTGATGTTCCGGAACTGCCCCGATGCGGTGCCGGCACTGGTCGCCGCCTGGAAGAAGAAACTGGCGGGTGCCAACATCATGCTGATCCTGGCCGGCAGCCAGGTGAGCCAGATCCAGCAGAAAATGCTGGCCCCGGATCTGCCCCTGGCCAAGATCCTCACCGGAAGTATCCATCTGGGCCCCCTGGGCTTTTATTCCGTCCGGCAGTTCTTTCCGGATTATTCCTATGATGATCAGATGGCCGTCTTCGGTGTGCTGGGAGGATCCCCCCGGTATCTGAAGCAGTTTGAGCCGGATCTGCCCCTGGAGGAGAACCTTTTGCGGCACCTGCTCACCCGGGACTCCTTTCTGTTCGGGGAGCCCGAGTTCGTGCTCCGGGGTGAGCTCAGGGAACTGGCCACCTACAACTTCATTCTAGAGGCCCTGGCCCGGGGCAGCGGCAGGCTGTGTGAGCTCAGCCGGAGGCTCTCCGTTACCGCGGACACCGCCAAGACCAGCGTCTATCTGCGGAACCTGGGCTTTCTGGAGCATGTCCGGCGGCTCCCCTGTGTGGGAGAGCTGAAGGCCGGACGCCTTCCCCCGGGCCGGGCGGAGTTCCGCTTCAGCGACAATTTCCTGCGCTTCTGGTATTACTTTCTGTTCCGGAACGTGTCCCGTCTGGAGCGTGGGGAGGCAGCGGCGATCCTGGAGCAGGAGATCCGGCCAGCCATGGGAGCCTATCTTGAGCAGATCTTTGAAAATGTGTGCCGGGAGTACCTGGTGATCAAACGGGACGAGGGGAGCCTTCCCGTGACGTTCGGGGAACTGGGCAGCCGGTGGCCCCGGATCCCGGGATCCGACTGCGGGGAGTCCTCCCAGGATCCTGATGACGAGGGGGAGATCCAGATCCTGGGTATTGCTCCTGGCGGGGACAGCTGCCTGGCCGGGGTGGCCAGGTACTGTGGCGGTCCTCTGGGCCTGGAGGACTACTTTCGGACTGCGGAAAGGGCCTCTGTGGGGGCAGAGGGGCAAAGGTTCTACTGCCTCTTCTCCGGCCAGGGCTTTACGCCGGATCTGGAGAAGGAGGCCGCCCGGAACAGCAGCATCCGTCTGGTGAACCTGGAGGATCTGGCGGAGTGCCGCTGAGCTGGATCCGGCAGCGCCGGGCGCAGGAGCGACAGCCCCGCGGCTCCGGGGCAGGGAATGGAAGTAAGGGAAGGGCCGCGTCGGGATGCTCAGTCCCGGCGGGTTCATCTCTGATCTTCGATCTTCCCTGCTGACGCCGGTCAGACTGTCCGGCGGCAGAGCACATCCCGATCCGGGCACATCACCCTGCTCCCCCTGATCCTGTGGATCCATCCATGCTGTGACTGATCTCCCATTTCAAGTATAATGGCGTCAGTTTTCAGCATGAGGTTTGAACATGGCACTTTGGGGCGGTCGTTTTACACAGGAAGCCGATGCGCGGTTCAGGGCGTTCAATGATTCCCTGAGATTTGACTACCGCATGGCGGAGCAGGATATCCAAGGATCCATCAGCTGGGCCGGCGCCATTGCCTCTGTGGGGATCATCACCCCCGCCGAGCATGATGCCCTGGTGGCCGCCCTGAAGGATCTCCAGGAGGAGGTGGTCAGGGATCCCGCGAGCATTGCCGGTGCGGACTTTGAGGATATCCACTCCTATGTGGAGAGCCGCCTGATTGACCGGGTGGGGGATCTGGGCAAGAAGCTCCACACCGGCAGAAGCCGCAATGACCAGGTAGCCACGGATCTCAAGCTGTGGTGCCGGGCCCAGGCTGCAGTGCTGGCAGAGTCCATCCGTGGTCTGCAGCGCCGGCTGGTTGACACCGCCGCTGAGTTCCGGGACGTGATCATGCCCGGCTACACCCATCTCCAGCGGGCCCAGCCTGTGGTTTTCGCCCACTGGGCCCTGGCCTATGCCGAGATGCTGGACCGGGACTGGATCCGGCTGGACAACGCCGTGAGGCTCATGAACCGCTGTCCCCTGGGCAGCGGCGCCCTGGCCGGCACCGCCTATCCCGTGGATCGGGATGCCCTGGCCCGGGAGCTGGGCTTTGAGGAGGCCACCCGGAACAGCTTGGACTCGGTGTCTGACCGGGATCATGTGGCCGAGCTCCTCAGCTGCGCCTCCATTTCCATGATGCACCTGTCCCGCTTTGCCGAGGATCTCATCATCTACAACTCCGGGGAGTCCGCCTTTGTGGAGCTCTCCGATCGGGTGACCTCCGGCTCCTCCCTGATGCCCCAGAAGAAGAACCCTGACGCCCTGGAGCTGGTGCGGGGCAAGACCGGACGGGTCTACGGCGCCCTCACCGGCATTCTCACCACCCTCAAGGCACTCCCCCTGGCCTATGACAAGGACATGCAGGAGGACAAGGAGGGGCTGTTCGATGCCCTGGACACCTGGCATGACTGCCTGGACATGTGCGCCCTGGTGCTGGAGGACATGAAGATCCGCCGGGAGCGGACACTGGATGCGGCAAAGGGCGGTTATTCCAATGCCACAGAGCTGGCTGACTACCTGGTGTCCCGGGGCGTTCCCTTCCGGGAGGCCCACCACCTGGTGGGCGAGCTGGTGGTCTACGCCATCGGCCGGAGCCTCCCCCTGGAGGGGCTCTCCCTGGAGGAGTTCAGAAAGGTCAGCCCGGTCATCGGCGAGGATGTGTATCCGTGTCTGGATGTGAAGTCAGCCCTGTCCAAGCGCGCAGCTAAGGGCGGCGTGGCTCCGGAGCAGGTGGACGCCGCCATTGCCTGGATGCGGAAGCACTTGGCCATGGACGTGGCGGACTGAGTCCCTGGTGGTATGGAGGAGATGAACATGACTGCTCTGGACAACGAAACCGCCCCGGCCAAGGGAAGGGGCGCCAAGGAGAAGAGCCCTGAAGAGGAAAGCTTTGTCATTGATCTCAGCTCGGCAGACCGCCGGATCATTGATCTGAGCGTGGCGGATCTGGTCCGGATCCTCCGGGAGAGCGGCGCCGGGATCCTGGGCCCCATCCTGCAGAAGAACTTCTACAAGGATGAGGTTCTCCACTTCCGCCGCCGGATCCGGGTGCTTCCTGCCCCGGAGACTGCCGCCTGTCTTGACCGCATGAACCTGTCTAAGGATGTGGCCGTCCGGCTGTTCCGTGACTGACCGCAAATTTTTCTTGCACTGGGACCTGGATCATATATAATTAGCGGGCATTCTGAGGAATGCACAGTTTTTGTACGGCTTAGCAAAACCGTTGTAAAAATCTCCTCGATATGAGGGGTTCGTTCGGGATTGTCGCAGCTTGGCCATCAGGAAAAGATGGGCCTGAGTCGTGACTTTCTTATTGTTCTTTAACCATCAGGAGCTCTGGCTATTATGCAGCAGAACCAAAGGATTAGGATCCGCCTGAAGGCTTTCGATCACCGTCTGATCGATCAGTCCACCGCGGAAATTGTCAACACTGCTAAAACTTCCGGCGCAAGGGTGCGCGGACCCATCCCGCTGCCCACTCGCAAGGAGCGTTTCACCGTACTGATTTCTCCCCACGTGAACAAAGATGCGCGTGATCAGTATGAAATCCGTACCCACAAGCGTTTGATTGATATCGTTCAGCCCACCGAGCAAACTGTGGAGGCCTTAATGAGGCTTGACCTGTCCGCAGGTGTGGAAGTTCAGATCCGCTTAGATTAATGGGAAGAGGTAAAAACAAATGTCTATCGGTTTAATCGGCCGCAAAGTTGGTATGACCCGCGTGTTCACACCCGAGGGCGTATCAATTCCTGTGACTGTTATCGAAGTTGAGGCGAACCGCGTCACTCAGGTCAAGACCACCGAAACCGACGGCTACAACGCCGTCCAGGTGACCACCGGCACTGTGAAGACCAGCCGTCTCACCAAGCCGGAAATCGGTCATTTCAAGAAGGCCGGTGTTGAGGCCGGCCGTGGACTGTGGGAATTCCGTCTCAGCGAGTCTGAGATCGAGTCCTACAAGGTCGGCGCTGAGGTGAAGGTTGAGCTTTTCAACGACGTCAAGAAAGTTGATGTCACCGGCATCTCCAAGGGCAAGGGCTTTGCGGGCACCGTCAAGAGATGGAACTTCCGCACCCAGGACATGACCCACGGTAACTCCCGGTCCCACCGTGTTCCCGGCTCCACCGGTCAGAACCAGACCCCGGGCCGCGTGTTCAAGGGCAAGACCATGGCAGGCCATCTGGGCGCTGTCACCACCACTGTCCAGAGCCTCGAGGTTGTCCGTGTGGACGCCGAGCGCAATCTTCTGCTGGTCAAGGGTGCCGTTCCCGGAGCCATCAACGGCAACATCATTGTAAAACCGGCCGTTAGAGTTTAATGCCTCAGGAGAAGACAATGGAATTAATTTTGAAAGACACCCAGGGTGCTCTTCAGGTTTCAGAAACCACTTTCAACCGTGAGTACAATGAGGCTCTGATCCACCAGGTGGTTGTCGCCTACAACAACTGCGCCCGCCAGGGTTCCCGCAAGCAGAAGAACCGCTCCGAGGTTTCCGGCGGCGGCAAAAAGCCTTGGAACCAGAAGGGCACCGGCCGCGCCCGCGCCGGCAGCATCCGCTCCCCTCTGTGGAGAGGCGGTGGTGTCACCTTCGCTGCCCGGCCTCAGGATCACAGCCAGAAGGTCAACCGCAAGATGTACCGTGTTGCCCTGCAGAGCATCTTCTCCGAGCTGCTACGCCAGGACCGCCTGGTGGTGGTCAACGATTTCTCCGTTGAGCAGCCCAAGACCAAGGAGCTGGTAAAGAAGCTTAAGGACATGCAGCTCAGCGATGTTCTCATCATCAAGAAGGATGTGGACGCCAATCTGTTCCTTTCCGCCAGAAACCTGTACAAGGTTGATGTGCGTGACGTCAAGGGCATTGATCCTGTCAGCCTCATCCGTTTTGACAAGGTGCTGATCACCGCGGACGCCGTGAAGGAAGTAGAGGAGTCTCTTAAGTTATGAACCGCAACGAATACCTGTATGATGTGATCCGCACCTCCCATATTTCTGACAAGGTTTTCCGCCTGAGCCAGATTGACGGGACCATGATGGTGCTCAAGGTGTCACCCAAGGCAAGCAAGAAGGACATCAAGGCTGCTGTTGAGCTGGCCTTCAATGATCTTGAGGTTGTTAGTGTCAACACCAGCAATGTCCTGGGCAAGTCCCGCCGCACCCGCTACGGCATTGCCAAGACTCAGTGCTGGAAGAAGGCCTACATTAAGCTCAAGGACTCTGAGAAGCTTAATGAGGCTGTGAAGAACCTCAACTTAGAGAATTAAGGGGAACGAAATGACTGTTATCAAATGCAAGCCGACCTCTGCCGGCCGCCGTCATGTAGTCAAGGTCAAGGCTCCTGATCTCCACAAGGGATCTCCGTTCAAGCCCCTCACTGAGGTGAAAGGCAAGACCGGTGGCCGCAACAACGCCGGCCGCATCACCACCCGCCATATCGGCGGCGGACACAAGCAGTTCTACCGCCTGGTGGACTTCAAGCGTGCCAAGGATGGCGTTCAGGCCAAGGTTGAGCGTCTGGAGTATGATCCCAACAGATCCGCCAACATCGCCCTTATCTGCTATGAGGACGGCGTGCGTAGTTACATTCTGGCTCCCAAGGACCTGAAGGTCGGCGACGTGGTTGTTTCCGGATCCGATGCCCCCATCCGCACCGGCAATACTCTGCCCATGCGCAACATTCCCGTGGGCACCACTGTTCACGCTGTTGAGCTGTTCCCCGGCAAGGGCGCACAACTAGCCCGGTCCGCCGGCGCCTTCGCACAGCTGGTTGCCCGTGACGGCGCCTATGTGACCATCCGTCTGCGCTCCGGCGAGATGAGAAAGGTCCTGGCCGACGGCCGCGCCACCATTGGCGAGGTGGGTAACTCCGAGCATATGCTCCGTCAGCTGGGCAAGGCCGGCGCCAAGAGATGGCTGGGTGTCCGTCCCACTGTCCGTGGCATGTCCATGAATCCTATTGATCACCCTCATGGCGGCGGTGAAGGCCGTAACAAGGGCATTCAGCCGGTATCTCCTTGGGGTACCAAGTGCAAGGGATTCAAGACCCGGAAGAACAAGCGTACCGAGAAGTACATTGTTCATCATCGTAGTAAGTAATAGATTTAAGAGGTAAAACCATGCCACGTTCTCTCAAGAAAGGTCCCTTCGTTGACCTGCACTTGCTGAAGAAGGTAGAGAAAGCAATGGAGAATGGCGACAAGAAGCCCATCAAGACCTGGAGCCGCCGTTCCATGATCATCCCGACCATGATCGGAATGACCATTGCTGTCCATAATGGTCGCCAGCACGTTCCCGTATACGTCACTGACGAAATGGTAGGCCACAAGCTGGGCGAGTTCGCCCCCACCCGTCTGTTCCGCGGCCATGCCGCCGACAAGGCTTCGAAGAAGTAAGGAGGAAATGAAATGATCAAAGCAAGAGCAATTCATCGTTCCGCCCGCTCTTCAGCCCAGAAGGCGCGCCTGGTTGCCAACCAGGTCCGGGGAATGCGTGTCGAGGATGCGTTCAACCTGCTCCGGTTCAGCCCCCGCCGTGCGGCTGTCCTGGTTTACAAGGTGCTGAACTCCGCTGTGGCCAATGCCGTCAACGGTCAGGGTGCTGACATTGACGCCCTCAAGGTTGCAACAATTATGGTCGATGAAGGACCTACCATGAAGCGCACCATGCCCCGTGCCAAGGGCCGCGCCAACCGGATCCTCAAGCGCACATGTCATATCACCGTAGTTGTTTCTGATGAGGCTAGGAGTTAGTAAATGGGTCAGAAAATTAATCCTAACGGCATGCGCCTTGGCATCACCAAGCAGTTCACCTCCAATTGGTTTGCCAACAGCAAGGACTACGCCAAGAACCTGGCTTCCGACTACCGGATCCGTCAGTATCTGTCCTCAGCACTCAAGGACTTTGCGGTCTCCCGCATCAAGATTGAGCGCTATGCCAAGAACATCAAGGTGAACATCAGCACTGCACGTCCCGGAAGCGTCTGGGGCAACCAGGGCAAGGACATTGAGAAGCACCGCAAGGAGATCGCTAAGATCGCCGGTGTGGCAGCCCAGATCAATGTCACCGAGATCAGCAAGCCTGAACTGGACAGCAAGCTGGTGGCCGACAACATCGCCGTGCAGCTTGAGCGTCGGGTTATGTTCCGCCGTGCCATGAAGAAGGCTGTCAAGAGCGCCCGCATCGCCGGTGCCGAGGGTATCAAGGTTGAGGTCAGCGGCCGTCTTGGCGGTGCTGAAATCGCCCGTTCCGAGTGGGTCCGTGAGGGCCGCGTCCCCCTGCACACCCTGCGTGCTGACATCGATTACGCTGTCTCCGAGGCTAACACCACCTACGGCGTCATTGGCGTCAAGGTGTGGATCTTCAAGGGTGAGGTGCTTGGCGGCATCGCCGCTGTGGAGGCCCTGGAGGCTGAGAAGAACAATGCTCCCGCAAGACCCAAGCGCAGAGGACGCGCCGCCGGTGCGGGCAAGAAGGAGGCAGTCTAAATGTTACAGCCAAAGCGTACCAAGTTCCGCAAGCTTCAGAAGGGACGCAACCGCGGTCTTGCACAGACCGGCAACACCGTTGAGTTCGGCGAGTGGGGCCTGAAGGCCACCTCCCGGGGTCACATCACTGCCCGTCAGATTGAGGCCGCCCGTCGCACCATGACCCGCTACATCCAGCGTGAGGGACAGGTGTGGATCCGCATTTTCCCGGACAAGCCCATCACCGAGAAGGCTCTTGGCGTTCGTCAGGGTAAAGGTAAGGGCACCGTCGAGTACTGGGTGGCAGTCATCCAGCCCGGCAAGATTTTGTACGAAATGGGAGGCGTCAAGGAGGAGACTGCGCGCAACGCATTCGCTCTGGCCGCTGCCAAACTTTCGGTTAGGACCACTTTCGTAACCAGGACGGTGATGTAATGAAAGCACAAGAACTTCGCGAGAAAACCGCAGAGGAGCTCAACGAGCAGCTGGAGGAACTGAACCGCAAGCAATTCGAACTCAGGCTCGCTGCCAAAATGGGCAGGCTCGAAAAGACCCACGAACTGAAAAACACCCGTCGCGACATCGCTCGCGTCAAGACCGTGTTGACTGAAAAGGCAGGTAAGTAATGAGCGAGAATAAGCACACACTCCGCGCTGTTGTCGTCAGCGACAAGATGGAGAAGGCCTTTGTTTGCGCTGTTGAGAGACGCGTCAAGCATCCGGTGTACGGCAAGATTGTCACCAAGACCACCAAGCTCCATGTTCAGGACGTGAACAACGAGGCCCACAACGGGGATGTGGTTGAGATCAGGGAGTGCCGTCCCATCTCCAAGACCATCTCCTGGACCCTGGTGTCAGTGATCGAGCGCGCCAAGTAAGAGTCCCTTTCCTCATTTTTTCACAGAAATAAAAAGAAGGAGTCCGCACCGCTGCGGGCTCTTTTTTATTACCCATGTCACGTTTTTTGTGATATGATACAGTGCCCTTGAAATATAGGGTGGGATATGCGTATTTCAGAAAACCTGAAATACGTTTCTATTTGTGATGTTGGAGAACATTCATGATCCAGATGCAAAGCACTCTCGACGTGGCCGACAACTCGGGCGCGCGGAAGGTTATGTGTATTAAGGTTCTTGGCGGTTCGCATCGTCGCTACGCATCTGTCGGAGACGTCATCAAGGTCTCCGTGAAAGAGGCCATTCCCCGCGGAAAGGTCAACAAGGGTGATGTGTGCAATGCGGTTGTTGTTCGCACCAGGAAGGGCGTTAGGCGCCAGGACGGCTCAGTGATCCGGTTTGACAGCAATGCAGCCGTGCTCCTGAACAACTCCTTAGAGCCTATTGGTACTCGTATTTTTGGGCCGGTCACCCGTGAGCTCCGCACAGAGAAGTTCATGAAGATCGTTTCACTGGCTCCGGAAGTTCTGTAAGGTAGATTATGGCAGCTAAAATTGTAAGCGGTGATGAGGTTATCATCCTCACCGGCAAGCACGATGACAAGGGCAAGCGCGGCAAGGTCAAGAAGGTCTTCCCCGCAGAGCACAAGGTTATCGTGGAAGGTCTCAATATGGTGACCAAGCACGTCAAGCCCAACCGCGCCACCGGCAAGGAAGGCGAGATCATCCGCAAGGAAGCTCCCATTGACGTGTCCAATGTGGCGATCTACAACCCGGAGACCGGGAAGGCAGACCGCGTAGGTTTTATGTTTGTTGACGGCAAGAAGGTGCGCTTCTACAAGTCAACAAAGAAGCAGATTGTAAAATAACTGGAGTAAGCGATGGCGAAACTACATGATGTTTACAGAAACGAGGTGGTCGGCAAACTGATGCAGCAATTCGGTTACAAGACTGTCATGCAAGTCCCTCGGATTGAAAAGATTACCCTCAACATGGGTGTCGGCGAAGCCCTGGATGACAAGAAGATCCTGGAGAACGCCGCAGCCGATCTGGCAGCCATTTCAGGTCAGAAGCCCCTGATCACCAAGGCCCGCAAGTCCGTCGCTGGATTCAAGATCCGCGAAGGCTATCCCATCGGATGCAAGGTGACATTGCGCGGTGAGCGTATGTGGGAATTCCTGGAGAGGCTCATTTCCATTGCCATTCCCCGTATCCGCGATTTCCGGGGCGTCAGCGACAAGTCTTTCGACGGCAGAGGCAACTATTCCATGGGCGTCAGGGAGCAGATCATTTTCCCTGAGATCGACTATGACAAGGTTGACCGCGTCCGTGGTCTGGATATCACCATCACCACTTCCGCAAAGACCGACGACGAAGGAAAGGCACTTCTTGCCGCCTTCAACTTCCCCTTCCGCAAGTGAGGCAGGACAATGGCTAAAAAATCAATGATAAACCGCGAGTTAAAGCGCGAAAAGTTAAGCACCAAGTTCTTTGAGAAGCGTGCCGCCCTCAAAGCTGTGATCATCGACCCCACCGCCTCCGAGGAGGCCCGCTGGAAGGCCGTGTGTGATCTGCAGAAGCTCCCCCGGGATTCCAGTGTCTGCCGCCGCCGCAGCCGCTGCGCCATCACCGGTCGTCCCCATGGCAACCTCCGCAAGTTCGGCCTGTGCCGTCTGAAGCTCCGTGAGCTGATGATGCGCGGTGAGGTTCCGGGTCTTAAGAAAGCCAGCTGGTAATAGGAGTACAGAAACATGAGTATGCAAGATCCTATCGCAGATATGCTGACCCGCATCAGAAACGGTCAGGCTGCAGGCAAGACCGCTGTCAGCATGCCTTCCTCCAAGCAGAAGGCTGCCATTGCCAAGCTTCTCCAGGAAGAGGGCTACATCAGCGGCTACAGCGTCAGCGGCGACGTGAAGAAGGTTCTCGAGATTGAGCTGAAGTATTTCCAGGGAAAGCCCGTTGTGGAAATGATCAAGCGTGTCTCACGTCCCGGTCTGCGCATCTACAAGAGAAGCTATGAGCTGCCCCAGATCATGAACGGCCTGGGCATCGCAGTTGTCTCCACTTCTAAGGGCATCATGACCGACCGCGCAGCCCGCAAGGCCAAGCTTGGCGGCGAAGTCATCTGCTATGTGGCTTAAGGGGGATTCAAATGTCACGTGTTGCAAAGGCACCCGTCAGCATTCCGTCTGGCGTTGAAGTAAAGGTTGACGGTCAGACCGTCACTGTAACCTCCAAGAATGCCACCCTCACCAGAGTCATTCATTCTGATGTGGCAGTCACCCTGGAGAACAACGAGGTCCGCTTCGCTTCCCGCAACAACTCCACTGGCGCTGACGTCCAGGCCGGCACCGCCCGCGCCCTGGTCAACGCCATGGTTGCAGGGGCCGCCAAGCCCTATGAGAAAAAGCTGGTCCTGGTGGGCGTGGGCTACAGGGCCCAGGTCACCGGCAAGGATCTGAACCTCTCCCTCGGCTATTCCCATCCTATTGTTCACCGGATCCCTGATGAGGTCACCTGCGAGTGCCCTTCTCAGACTGAGATTGTGCTGAAGTGCGCCAACAAGGAGATCCTGGGTCAGCTGGCAGCCAACATCCGTGCGTACCGCAGTCCTGAGCCTTACAAGGGCAAGGGCATCCGCTACCAGGATGAGAAGGTCCGCATCAAGGAAACTAAGAAGAAATAGGGAAAATAAATGGACAAAAAAGCTTCACGTCAACGTCGCGCTCTTAAGGCACGTTGCAAAATGGCGGAACTTGGGGCAGTTCGTCTCGTTGTTTTCCGCACCCCCCGTCACATCTATGCTCAGATTGTTGACGCCGGCAAGGTTCTGGCCGCCGCCTCCACCCTGGAGAAGGACATCAGGGCCCAGGTCAAGTACACCGGCAACGCCGAGGCCGCCCGTGTGGTTGGCAAGTGCATTGCCGAGCGCGCCCTGGCCAAGGATGTCAAGACCGTGGCTTTCGACCGTTCCGGTTTCCAGTATCACGGACGTGTGGCCGCTCTGGCTGAAGGCGCCCGCGAGGCAGGACTGCAGTTCTAAGGATTAAATTATGTCAAGAAATGAAAATCAGCAGAACGGCGACCTGCAGGAAAAGCTGGTCGCAGTCAACCGTGTCGCCAAGGTGGTGAAGGGCGGACGTATCTTCTCTTTCTCCGCTCTCACTGTTGTGGGTGATGGTAATGGCAAGTTCGGCTACGGCTATGGCAAGGCCCACGAGGTTCCCGCCGCCATTTCCAAGGCCATGGAGCAGGCAAGGCGCAATCTGGTTCAGATCAGCCTCAGGAACCAGACCCTGTACCACGAGGTCACCGGTGACCATGCCGGCAGCCACGTGTTCATGAAGCCCGCCGCTGAAGGTACCGGCATCATCGCCGGCGGTGCCATGCGTGCCGTCCTGGAGGTTGCCGGAGTCGAGAACGTGCTGGCAAAGGCCTACGGTTCCACCAACCCGGTGAACGTTGTGCGTTCCACCGTCAAGGCCCTGGCCTCCATGAAGACTCCCGAAGAGGTTGCCGCCAAGCGCGGTCTGTCTGTGGAAGATATTCTGGGGTAAGAAATGTCTGACAAGAAAATCAAGGTTACTCAGGTGCGCAGCGCCATCGGCCGCAAGCCCTCACACCGGGAGACTCTCCGCTGTCTGGGCCTGCGCAGGATCGGTCACACCGTGGAAGTGAATGACAATCCTTCCATCCGCGGAATGATCAAGACCGTCTACTACATGGTGAAGGTTGAGGAATAAAAAATGGGTTTACGTTTGAATGAACTGTCTCCGGACCCCAGGGCCCGTCGCCGCAAGGTGCGCGTGGGCCGTGGCATCGGCTCCGGCATCGGCAAGACCTCAGGCCGCGGCATCAAGGGCGCTGGCGCCCGCAAGAGCGGCGGCACCCGTCCTGGTTTTGAGGGCGGTCAGATGCCCCTGAAGATCCGTCTGCCCAAGTTCGGATTCTATTCCAGGAAGGCTGCCGTCACCACTGAGGTTCCCCTGGCTTCCCTGCTCAAGGTGCCTGATGATGAGATCAATGTCCTTACCCTTAAGGCTGCTGACATCATCCCCGGCCGTTTCGAGAACGTGAAGGTCATCATGAGCCGTAACGTCACCGTGGACCGGGCCATCACCCTCAGAGGCATTGCCGTGACCAAGAGCGTCCGCAAGGCCATTGAGGAAGCCGGCGGCAAGGTGGAATAAGAAGGACTTACAACTAAAATGGCAAGAACACCAGGTTTGGAAAAAGCGAAAAGCGGCATGTCTGAGCTTACTCAGAGGCTCATTTTCGTCGTGCTCGCCCTCGTGGTATTCCGCATCGGCTCGCACATTCCCTGTCCTGGGATCAATGCACAGCGCCTGGCTCAGGTCATGGAGGAGCAGAAGGGCACCATCATCGGCATGTTCAACATGTTCAGCGGTGGCGCCCTGTCCCGGGCATCCCTTTTTGCCCTGGGCATCATGCCCTACATCTCATCCGCCATCATCGTGCAGCTTCTGGGAGTCATGGTTCCGTCCATCCAGGAGCTGAAGAAGGAGGGTGAGGCCGGCCGCCGTAAGATCACGCAGATGACCCGCTGGGGCACGCTGATCCTGGGCGCAGTGCAGGCCTTCGGCATTGCCACCGGCCTGCCGAACATGATCCAGGGTATAGTCATTGACCCGGGATTCAGCTTCTACTTCACCACCACCATAAGCCTGCTCACCGGAACCATGTTCCTCATGTGGCTGGGTGAGCAGATCACCGAGCGGGGTGTCGGCAACGGCATTTCGCTCATAATCTTCGCCGGCATCGTGGCCGGTTTTCCGGGAGCCATTGGGAGCACCTTTGAGCAGTTCAAACAGGAGGGCAGCAGTTATGTCTTCGTCCTTCTGGGAATTGTCTTCATGGTGGTTGCTGTCACCACCTTCGTGGTGTTCATGGAGCGGGCGCTGCGCAAGATAACCGTGCACTACCCGCGGCAGCAGCAGGTGGGCCGCATGTACGCGCCCCCCACGTCCCATCTCCCCCTGAAGATCAATCAGTCGGGCGTCATTCCCGCCATCTTCGCCTCGAGCATCATCATGTTCCCGGCAACGGTGGCCTCCTGGTTCGGCCAGGGTGACAGCGCCTTTGCCAGGTTTGTGAGCAACATCTCCCAGATCCTGCAGCCGGGCCAGCCCCTGTATGAGATGCTTTACGCCTTTGCCATTGTCTTCTTCTGCTTTTTCTACACCTCACTGGTGTTCAATCCGAAGGAGCTGGCTGAGAACCTGAAGAAGAGCGGAGCCTTCATCTCTGGCATCCTGCCTGGAGAGCACACGGCGCGGTTCATTGATCAGGTCATGACAAGACTCACCCTGGTGGGCTCCCTGTACATGGTCCTGGTGTGCTTGATCCCGCAGTTCATGCTGAGCTTCCTCAATGTGCAGTTCTACTTCGGCGGCACCTCACTGCTGATTGTGGTGGTTGTGGTTATGGATTTCACGTCACAGCTGATGGCCCACCGGGTCTCCCACCAGTATGCTGACGTGATGCGCAAGCAGAATCTCAAGTTTACAAACAGATAATCCGGAGGGTTATGAAATGAAGGTTGGAGCTTCAGTTAAGAAGATCTGCCGCAAGTGCAAGGTCATCAAGCGCCACGGTGTGATCCGTGTGATCTGCGAGGATCCCAAGCACAAGCAGCGTCAGGGCTGATATTCAGATCCCTGGGTGATCATTTTATTGATGGCGGGGCGGCTCAGGCCGGACCCGCCTTGTCGTTTTTTTAAGCCCCTGCCTGATCAGCCTCACCTTTTTGTTCCCAGCTTTTTGGACCCGTCTGAGACCGTTTACGGAAAAAGTGGTGAAAAAACTTGCAAAAGTGTGAGCTAGGTAGCTATAATATCGTGCCTGTGTTTTTTAGCAGCACTTTCGTCACCGCGTATCCGATCGGGCTTTGCGGTGGCATATTTTTTAATCCAGTATAGGAGTATACAGAGTGGCCCGTATAGCCGGCATCAACGTACCGGATCAGCAGCACGCTGTCATTGCGCTCACTGCTATCTTCGGCATCGGCAGACCTACTGCCAAGGTGATCTGTGAGAAGTCAGGGATTTCTGAACAGGCTAAGTTCAGGGACATGACCGAAGAGCAGATCGACAAGGTCAGGGCAGAGGTTGCCAAGTTCACCGTTGAAGGTGATCTCCGCCGTGAAATCTCCATGAACATCAAGCGCCTGGTTGACCTGGGCTGCTACCGTGGCATCCGCCACCGCAGAGGCCTGCCTGTCCGCGGACAGCGCACCAAGACCAACGCCCGCACCCGCAAGGGTCCCCGCAAGGCCATCAAGAAGTAAAGGAGATATTCAATGGCTAATCAGCAGCAGAACCGCGCCCGCAAGCGCGTGAAGAAGCAGGTGAGCGAGGGCGTTGCCCATATCCACGCTTCCTTCAACAACACCATCATCACCATTACCGACCGTCAGGGCAACGCCCTTTCCTGGGCAACCGCCGGCGGTTCAGGTTTCCGCGGCTCCCGCAAGTCCACCCCCTATGCAGCCCAGGTGGCCGCAGAGAAGGCCGGTGAGGCAGCCAAGGAATACGGTCTCCGGAACCTTGAGGTTCTGGTCAAGGGCCCTGGTCCTGGACGCGAGTCCTCCATCCGTGCCCTCAACAGTGTGGGATACAAGATCACCAACATCACGGACGTGACCCCCATCCCCCACAACGGATGCCGTCCTCCCAAGAAGCGTCGTGTGTAACCAGGTTTGGAGATTGACATAAAATGGCAAGATATTTAGGCCCCAAGTTAAAGCTCAGCCGCAGAGAGGGCACTGATCTCCTTCTCAAGTCCGGCATCCGTCCCATTGAGAACAAGTGCAACATGGAGACCAAGCCTGGTCAGCACGGTGCCATTAAGGCCCGGGCCACCGAATATGGTGTCCAGTTGCGTGAGAAGCAGAAGGTTCGCAGAATGTACGGGATCCTGGAGCGTCAGTTCCGGAACTACTACAAGACCGCCGCACGCCGCAAGGGCAACACCGGCGAGAACCTGCTGAACCTCCTGGAGTGCCGTCTGGACAATGTGGTTTACCGCATGGGCTTCGGCAGCACCAGAGCTGAAAGCAGACAGCTGGTCAGCCACAGATCCATCATGGTCAACGACCGGATTGTGAACATCCCCTCCTACCAGGTTTCACCTGAGGACAAGATCTCCGTCCGTGAGAAGGCCAAGAAGCAGACCCGCATCCTTAATGCGGTGGAGATTGCCAAGAACCGTGCCGTCTCCTGCGGCTGGATCGAGGTTGACACTGACAAACTGGAAGGCGTGTTCAAATCCGTTCCTGAGCGCTCCGAGCTGCCCAGTGAGATTAACGAGCAGCTGATCGTTGAATACTATTCCAAGTAGTTAGCGGGTGAGGTGTTATGGGTTCTGTAAGAAGTTTTTTGATTCCCAGACCTGACATAGAGGTATCAAAGGAAAGCCCCTTCTGCGCCAAGGTTGTCATGCAGCCCATGGAGCGCGGTTTCGGCACCACCATCGGCAACGCCCTGCGCCGCATCCTCCTGTCCTCCATTGGCGGCTATGCCATCACCGAGGCTCAGATCGAGGGTGTGGAGCATGAATACTCCACCAAGGAGGGGGTCAAGGAGGATGTGGAAGTCATTCTCCTGAACCTCAAGGGCATCGCCGTGAAGATGTTCACCAGGGAAGAGGCCACCCTGACCCTCCACAAGAGCGGTCCCGGTCCGGTTCTTGCAGGCGACATCCAGCATACCGATGACGTGGTCATCGCCAATCCTGATCATGTGATCTGTCACCTGACCAGTGAGAAGAGCGAGATCAAGATGGAACTGAAGGTGGAGGCCGGCAGAGGCTACGAGCCTGCCCATCTGAGACAGCACAATGATGAGGAGCGCCCCATCGGCCGCCTGCTGGTGGATGCCGTGTACAGCCCCATCGTGCGCATTGCCTTTGATGTGGAGTCGGCCCGTGTGGAGCAGCGGACGGATCTGGACAAGCTCATCATCACGATTGAGACCAACGGCACCATTGAGCCGGATGAGGCCATCCGCAGCGCCGCCACCATCCTCTACAACCAGCTGGAGCCCTTTGTGGATCTGGGTGCCAAGCCCGCCGCCAAGGAAGTGGTTCCCGCAGAGCCCAAGATCCCTGAGATCCTCAAGAGACCTGTGGACGATCTGGAACTCACTGTTCGCTCCGCCAACTGTCTCAAGGCCGAGGCCATTCATTACATTGGCGACCTGGTGCAGCGCACTGAGGTTGACCTGCTGAGAACCCCCAACCTGGGCAAGAAGTCCCTCAGTGAGATCAAGGATGTGCTGGCACAGCGCAACCTGTCCCTGGGCATGCGGGTTGAGGGCTGGCCACCCAAGGAGATTGCCGAAAAGGGCAGTTTCAACTAGTGTTAGAATTTTGATTTAAGAGGTATATCATGCGTCATCGTTTGAGTGGGCGCAAGCTCAACCGGAACAGCGGCAGCAGAAAGGCTCTGTTCCGCAGCCTGGCAATCGCCCTGGTGAACTATGAAACCATCAAGACCACCCTTCCCAAGGCTAAGGATCTGAGATCTGTGGTTGAGCCCCTGATCACCCTTGCCAAGGAGGACACCCTGGCCCACCGCCGTCTGGCCCTGGCCCGTCTGAACAACGAGGCTGCGGTCTGCAAGCTCTTCAATGACATCGGACCCCGGTTCCGTGAGCGTGCCGGCGGGTACACCCGGGTGCTGAAGTGCGGTCTTAGGCCTGGTGACAAGGCTCCGATGGCCTATGTGCAGTTGGTGGACTGATCCCGGTCGCTGTTTTTCTGCACAAGATTTGTATGGGGCCCTTGCTTAAGGGCCTTTTCTTTTTTCCGGATCCCCCGGGGATCCGCGCTCCTGCGGAAGGTCTTATATGGATTTCAAACTGTCCCATCTTCTTGTCCACAGCGACATTGTGATCCAGTGCCACAATGTCCCCGATGCGGACACCCTGGCCTCGGCCTACGGTCTGTACCGTTATTTCCGGTACAACGGCAGGAAGGCCAGGATTGTCTACGGCGGCTCCAATCCCGTGGCCAAGACCAACATGCTGCTGATGGTGCAGTACATGAAGGATGTGGACGTGGAGTATGTGGACTGCTCCGCCCTGGAGCCGGAGCTGCTCATAACTGTGGACAGCCAGTACGGGGCTGCGAACCTGGATCCTATTGACGCTCACTATGTGGCCATTGTGGATCACCACCAGATTGACCGCTGCAAGAAGGATGTGGATTATGAGTGCATCCTGAGCTCCTACGGCTCCTGCTGCAGTGTGGTGTTTCAGCTCCTGGTGAATGAGGGCTTCCCCATCAACGATCCCTCCGACGACTACCTGCTGTCCTCCATCCTTTACTACGGCCTTTACATGGACACCTCGGAGTTCTCTGAGCTTAAGCATCCCGCCGACAAGGACGCCCGGGACGAGCTGAAGGTGAACTCGGAGATCTTCATGTCTCTGCAGCATAACAACCTGTCTCTGAACGAGATGAAGATCATTGGCGACGCCTTGTCCAACTGCTTCTATGATCAGGAGATGCGCTTCGGAGTCATCAGTTCCCCTGCCTGCGATCCCAACATCCTGGGTGTGGTCTCGGACTTTGTGATCCGGGTGGCTGGCATTGACACCTGCGTGGTGTATTCCGCCAAGGATGATATGGTGAAGCTGTCCATCCGCACACTGTCCAAGGAGGTGCGGGCCTCGGATCTGGCCCGGGAGCTCACCTCCCAGATTGGCAGCGGCGGGGGCCACAACCACAAGGCCGGCGGGGTGATCCGCATGGCGGACTACCGGGGGCTTTACGGGGACCGGGACATGACCGCCTACCTCCAGGGCCGCTACCAGGAGTTCCTGAACTCCTGTGATCTCATCTATTACAACAAGGTGAAGCGCACCCCGGACTTCCGGCTGTACAGCAAGAAGCGCCTGGTGGTGGGCTATATTCCCACCATGGAGATCGCCACCGAAGGTACGGAGCTGATCATCCGCACCTTTGAGGGGGACGTGACTGTCCAGGCTTCCGAGGACTGCTACATCATGATCGGCATTGAGGGTGAGCCCTATCCCATCACCCAGAACAAGTTCCTGAACAAGTATGACACGGATATTCCCGTGGACGCCCCCTTTGACATCCGGGATCAGCAGTACCGGAACAAGGTGACCAATCTGACCACCTATGAGCGCTATGCCATCAGCATGGAGGAACTGCACCGCTGCCGGGCCCGATCCTACCGGGTTTACGCCCGGCGGCTGACCAGGCCCACCAAGGTGTTCACCCGGTGGAAGTATGACAGCTACATGTTCGGTGACGTGGGGGACATGCTGGTGATTGTGGAAAATGATCCCCAGGATGTGTATATCGTCAAGGGTGATCTGTTTGCCCGGACCTATCAAAAGGTCCAGCTGGCGGGCATGTGACGGCCGGTCTGGCGGTTGGGGAAATATGAAAAAAGAGGAGCGGAGAGCATGATCAACGAACTAGGGGACAATCATATAGTTTTCATTGTTGAGGCGGTGGGGGAGTCCCTGGAAGCAGCGGACAGGGAAAACGGCTCCAAGGCGGTGGAGCGAATGGAGAAATCCTGTGAGAACCAGAGCTTGGAACTGATGGTGACCGATTGCATTCCTGAGGACTGGGACTGCCTGGAGGATGGCAGCCACGGCCCGGACGGTGAAGAGGAGGAGATGGGCGAGGTGTGGGTATTTGACTCTAAGACCCGGGAGATTTATGGCCGGTTTCTGCTGACCCGGTCGCTCCTTGACTATCTGGACGGCAAGCCCGGTCCGGAGCCTGACAATATTTACATCATCCATGACCGCTGTGATCCGTCAATGCTTCCTGATGAGGCGTAGCCGGAGCCACCTGACACCTTGGCTCCGGAGGGACTGAGGCGCCGGGAAAACGGAACCGCCGGATCCTGGAGGGTCATGTGCCCCCTGGGGATCCCGGCGGTTTGCTGTATCTGTGGAGGCCCCAGGCGGGCAGGCGCCTCAGACGGCGCCGTTGAGGATCTTTTCCAGCACGGTCTTGAGGCTTCTGACCTTGCTGCGCAGCTCCACCAGCTGGGAGCCGTACTGATGGTGCTCCACAAACACCTTCATTTCGTCATAGGATTTGCAGGTGTTCTCATGGAGGGTCAGGTGGTAGGAGGCCACGCTCTGGAGCTTGACGATATCCTCATTGATGTTGTCGATGATCCGGGCTATCTCCGCCCGGTCATTGTCACTGTTGGTCTTGGCCACGGTGAACAGGCTCCGGGCGTCATCCGTGGCGTTGGTCATGCTTTCCAGTTCGGCCTTGTTCCGCTCCGTCTCGCTGATGATGTTGTTGATCTGCTCGGTGAAGCCCTCCACGCTGCTGTCAATCTTGGAGGAAGCCTCGGCCGTGTCCAGGGACAGCTTCTTGACCTCTCCGGCAACCACGGCAAAGCCCCGTCCGTGCTCTCCGGCCCGGGCAGCCTCAATGGTGGCGTTCAGGGCCAGCAGGTTGGTCTGGTTGGACAGATCCGAGATCATGCCGGTGCACTCCCGGATGGCGTTCATCTGCTCCTTCAGGGCCACAAAGGACTGGATGAAGATCTCCTGCAGCCGGGTCATCGACTGGACGCTGCCGGCCATGCTGTCCAGCACCGCGTGGATCTGGTTGATGTCATCCATGTTCTTGGTGTAGGCGTTCTCAATGCGCTCCACCGACTCGTCGATGTCATTCTTGATGCTCTGGATGGAGTGCACGTTGTCCTGCTGGGCGATGAGGGCCTCATAGTCGGACTTGTGGCTCTCGATGTAGTTGATGATCTCCTCAGAGTTGTGGGCATCGGCGATGGCCTTCTCCATCTCTTCGGTGATCTGGTAGCCGTTCTCCACCAGGGTGATCCTCTTCTGCAGCCTCTTGGCCCGTGCTCTGCCTGAAAACATGATCTTGCACCTCAAAGAAAGACGATGACACAGGGATCAAGTGTAACCGCAACGGCTGGTTTTTAACGTGAGTGCTATCTAATTTTCCCGTCCCGGAGAGACGGTCCGCCGGGGGATCCAGGCGGCGCGGTCAGGATTGGAACTGCCTTTGTGCCGGGACCGGGCGGTCTCTGACAGGGATGCTGCGGGGGTGTTGCCGTTGCAGGTGCGGGTACGGGTACGGGCAGGTGCAGGTGCAGGGGTATGGGAACGGGCAATGGTTGTGATGGGAGCGGGCAGGGCAGGGGCGGAAAGGCGCTGACCCAGGATACGCGGCTCAGCGCGCTGGCGCAGCAGCGTCTGGCGCTCCCATGAGCGGCGTCCGGGGAGGCGATCAGTAAGCACTCCGGATCGGCGGGATCAGTTCATTCCGGTGAACAGTTCCTCTGCGGTCTGGCAGTCCCGGGCGATCTGATCCTTCAGGGCATCCAGATCCGCAAAGCGCCGCTCCTCCCGGATCTTGCTGATGAGCTCCACGCATACGGTGCGCCCGTAGAGATCCCCGCTGAAGCCGAAGAGGTGGGCTTCCAGCAGGGCGGTGGTGCCGTTCACCGTTGGCCGGGTGCCCACATTGGCGATCCCCCGGCACCGGGTGTCTCCCAGATCTGCGCTGATGGCGTACACCCCGCTGACCGGGGCCACCAGGCGCTTGAGGCTGATGTTGGCGGTGGGGAAGCCCAGGGTCCGGCCCAGGCGCTGGCCGTGGACGATCCGGCCGGTGATGCTGTAGGGCCGGCCCAGCATGCGGCAGGCCTGATCCAGATGATCCTGTGCCAGGGCTTCCCGGATCCGGGTGCTGCTCACCCGCTGGCCGTCCAGGCTGAAGCTGGGGGCCTGCTCCACGGTGAACTGCCCGGTCTCCGCCCCCATCCGGATCAGGAGATCAAAGGATCCCCGGCGTTTCCTGCCGAAGCGGAAGTCATCTCCGATGATCAGGTGCCTGAGGCGGAACTTCTCCAGCAGGATCCCGGTGACAAAATCCTCCGGCTCCATCTGGGCCAGCTCCGGGGAGAACCGGAGGCAGCAGAGTTTGTCAATGCCCAGGCTTGACATGAAGCGGTGCTTCTCATGGAGGGTGGTGAGCCGCGCCGGAGTGTGCTCGTGGGCGAAGTACTCCCGGGGCTGGGGCTCGAAGAAAAGGACGGCGGAGGAGACGCCCAACTCCCGGGCCCGGGTGCGGACGGTGCTGATGATCTGCTGGTGCCCCAGGTGGATGCCGTCAAAGTTGCCCAGCGTCAGCACGCAGCCCCGGGGATCGGGCCGGATGTTGCAGATCCCCCGCATGAACTCCATTTCCGCCTCCGCTAGTCAAAGGTCTCGCTGACCCTGAGATCCCGGGTGCGGACACCCAGGAGCAGGGAGGCGAGGAAGTAAACCAGGGCCCCGGAGCCCACCAGACCAGCCAGCCACAGGATCCTGAGCCATTGCTCCATGGCCGCAAAGGCCTGGATGTCCGGCACCACCAGGTACAGGAGGCCGGCCATGATCAGTGCTGCTACGGTGAGCCGGAGGCCAAACACCAGCACCGAGGAGTCCATGCGGTAGATCCCCTGGCCCCGCAGCCCTCGGATGAGGAACACCAGGTTCACGGTTCCCGACAGGGCGGTGGACAGGGCCAGACCGATGTAGCCCAAAGGCCAGATCAGCATCAGGTTGAACATGATGTTGCTGATCATGGAATAGATCCCGTAGCGCACCGGGGTTTTGGTGTCCTGGACGGCGTAGAAGCCCGGGACCAGCACCCGGACCAGCATCAGGGACAGAAGGCCCGTGGCCGAGGCCAGAAGGCTGGCGGAGGACATGGCCGCATCGGCGGCGGTGAAGTTGCCCCGCATGAAGATCACGCTGATGATGGCCTCCCGGAGGACTATGATCCCCGCCATGGCCGGGATCCCCAGTGTCAGCACCATGCGGACCCCCCAGTCCATGCTCCGGTGGAACTTGTCGCTGTCCCCGGAGGTGCGGCTCCGGGAGAGCACCGGCATGATCACGGTGCTGATGGCCACGGCGAACATGCCCAGGGGAAACTCCAGGATCCGGTCGGAATAATAAAGGTAGCTGATGGTGCCCGTGGCCAGGAAGGAGGCCAGGGTGACATTCACCAGGAGGTTGATCTGATTCACCGACACCCCGAACAGGGCCGGGAGCATCAGGGTGCGGATCTTCTTCACACCGGGATCGTTCCAGGCCGCCCGGGGCAGGCCCAGGAGTCCCAGGCGGCTGATGAAGGGCAGCTGCAGGGCCAGCTGGATGATCCCCCCGATGAACATGCCCCAGGCCAGGCCCAGCACCGGCTCATCCATGTGGGGCGCCAGGCACAGGGCGGCGGTGATGATCGACAGGTTCAGCAGACAGGGGGTCAGGGCGGGGACGGCGAAGCGCCCCAGGGTGTTCAGCACGGCGCTGAACACGGAGGTGACGGTGATGAACCAGAGGTAGGGGAAGGTGATCTTCAGCACCAGGGAGGCCAGTTCAAACCTCTCCGCCCCGGCGGCGGTCTTCTGGGCGTCCATGTACCAGCCCCAGCCGAAGGCCATGGCCACAAAGGTGGAGCCCAGGACTCCGGCTACGGTGATGATCAGCACCACCAGGCCCAGGGTGCCTGCCACCTTGGCGATGAACCGCCGGGCCTCGTCCTGATCCTTCTCTGTGTATTCCGTCAGCACCGGCACAAAGGCCTGGTTGAAGGCCCCCTCGGCGAAGAGCCGACGGAAGAAGTTGGGGATGCGGTTGGCGAAGAAGAACACGTCGGCGGCCATGCCGGCCCCCAGCAGATCGGCTATGACCATGTCCCGCACCAGTCCCAAGATCCGGGACATCAGGGTGGCGGATGACACCACCATGCCCGATTTGAGAAGATTCCTTTTCTTTGCCAAGATGCCTCCGAAACAGCGGGGCAATTATACCCCATAATCCCCGGGGGCGATCCCCGGCCCGCCCTGGCCCCTATTCCCCGGAAACAGGACACGGGATCTTCATTCAATGTTGATTTGCGTCACAGGTCTGTGTATAATCTCCGTCCAGTTAGCCTAAACCGGGCTGGCGTCTTTGCGCCTGCCGGTGTGCAGGCTGTTTACCGGGTTCATGCGAACTGCCGCAAAAGGTTCAAAGGAGTTTATTTTGGCCAACATCAAATCTGCTAAGAAGCGTGTCATCACTTCCGAAAAGGCGCGCAGAGCTAATGCCAGTGCGCGTTCCATGATGCGCACCTACATCAAGAAGGCCATTGCCGCCGCCAACAGCGGGGACAAGGCCAACGCCCAGGCTGCTTACATCACCGTCCAGAAGGTGCTTGACCGCATGGTCACCAGAGGCATTATTCACAAGAGAAACGCCTCCCGGCACAAGAGCCAGCTGTCAGCCAAGGTCAAGGCAATGGCCTGAGGATCAGGACGGGCTGCCGGGAGCACTCCCGGCGTTTCGACGGACGCTGCGGCGTCCTTTTTTGTTTGCGGGGCCCCGTCCCTGCGCCCCGGGCGCCGGTTCCCTCCCGCTGGGATCGTGGGCAATGTCCCGGCCATGGGTTATAATCAAACGATATGTCAACAACGGATCTCTGACTGGAATTTTTGAAAAATGAGCGATTACAAAGACACTCTGAACCTCCCGGAAACCGCCTTCCCCATGCGCGGGGATCTGGCTCGCAGGGAGCCCGCCATGCTCAAGGCCTGGCAGGACGGGGAGCTTTACCAGAAGATCAGGGCCGCCCGCAGGGGGAAGCAGCGCTTTGTCCTCCATGACGGTCCTCCCTATGCTAACGGCAGCATCCACATCGGACACTCAGTCAACAAGATCCTCAAGGACATCATCATCAAGAGCAAGACCCTGTCCGGCTTCGACGCTCCCTACATCCCCGGCTGGGACTGCCACGGCTTGCCCATTGAGCTTAAGGTCGAGGGCATTGTGGGCAAGCCCGGACGGAAGGTCACCCCGGCCCAGTTCCGGGAGGAGTGCCGCAAGTATGCCATGTCCCAGGTGAACTCCCAGCGGGAGGACTTCAAGCGCCTGGGTGTCACCGGCGACTGGGACAATCCCTACCTGACCATGAACTTCGGCACTGAGGCCGAGATCATCCGCTGCCTGGGCAGGGTGGTGGCCAACGGCCATTTCGTCAAGGGCTTCAAGCCCGTGCACTGGTGCTGCGAGTGCCGCTCGGCCCTGGCCGAGGCTGAGGTGGAGTACTACGATCACACCTCCCCGTCCATCTATGTTCGCTTCCCTGCCGCGGATCCCGCAGATCTGGCCGGGGTCTTCAAAAACGCTGACGGCGGGATCCCCGCCTTCCAGGGTCCCCTGGCAGTTGCCATCTGGACCACCACCCCCTGGACACTGCCCGCCAACCGGGCCGTGTGCCTGAACTCCGGTTTTGAGTACTCCCTGGTGCAGATCCGGGGCGAATTCCCCGAGTGCCTGGTGGCCGCCACGGATCTGGTGGCCTCCCTGATGGCCAAGGCCGGGGTGCCGGAGGGGCAGTGGGAGATCCTGGGCACCTGCCGGGGATCGGATCTGGAGGGGCGCCAGCTGTGCCATCCTTTCCTGGATCTCCGGGTTCCCCTGATCCTGGGCGGCCATGTGACTTTGGACACCGGCACCGGTGCCGTGCACACCGCCCCCGGCCACGGCATGGATGACTATGCTGTGGGCCTGAAGTACGGCCTTGAGGTGGCCAATCCTGTGGATGACGCCGGCTGCTACCGGGAGGACGCCCCGGTGTTCCCGGGCATGAGCGTGTTTGAGGCCAACCCCCGGGTGGTGGAGCTGCTCCGGGAGAAAGGGTGCCTGATCCACACTGAGGATATCCTCCACTCCTATCCCCACTGCTGGCGTCACAAGACCCCCATCATTTTCCGGGCCACCCCCCAGTGGTTTATCACCATGGACGGCGCGGGTCTGCGGAAGCAGGCTCTGGACGCTATTCAGAATGTCCGGTGGATCCCTTCCTGGGGAAAGAACCGCATTGAGGCCATGGTGGCCAACCGCCCGGACTGGTGCATCTCCCGGCAGCGCACCTGGGGTGTGCCTGTGGCCCTGTTTGTGGATCGCCAGACCGGCGAACTCCATCCCCGGACTCCGGAGCTGGTGGAGGCGGTGGCCTCCCGGGTGGAGCAGAAGGGGATCCAGGCCTGGTGGGATCTTGATCCCCGGGAACTGCTGGGGGACGAGGCCGACCGCTATGAGAAGGTCCCGGACACCCTGGACGTCTGGTTTGACTCCGGCTCCACCCACACCTCCGTGGTGGCCAAGCGCCCGGAGTATGCGGGCAGTGACATTGACATGTACCTGGAGGGCTCAGATCAGCACCGGGGCTGGTTCATGTCCTCTCTGATGCTGTCCCTGGCCTGCCGTGGGAAGGCTCCCTACCGCCAGGTCCTGACCCACGGCTTCACCGTGGACGGCCAGGGCCGGAAGATGAGCAAGTCCGTGGGCAACGTGGTGAGCCCCCAGGACGTGATCAAGAAACTGGGGGCGGATATCCTCCGGCTGTGGGTGGCCTCCAATGACTACAGCGGCGAGATGGCGGTGTCCGACGAGATCTTGAAGCGATCTGCTGACGCCTACCGCCGGATCCGGAACACATCCCGGTTCCTGCTGGCCAACCTCAAGGGCTTTGAGCCCGCCAGGGACATGGTGGCCCCGGAGGACATGGTGGCCCTGGATCGCTGGGCCGTGGACTGCGCCGCCCGGTGCCAGGAGGGGATTGTCCGGGCCTATGATGATTATGACTTCCACCAGGTGGTGCAGATGCTCATGAAGTTCTGCTCTGTGGACATGGGCTCCTTCTATCTGGATGTCATCAAGGATCGGCAGTACACCGCCAAGCGGGACAGCGTGGCCCGGAGATCCTGCCAGACCGCATTGTTCCTGATCTGCGAGGCCATGGTCCGCTGGATGGCTCCCATCCTGAGTTTCACCGCCGACGAGATCTGGCATCAGATGCCCGGGAAGCGGGACGAGTTTGTGTTCACCGCCGAATGGTATGACGGTCTGTTCCGCCTGCCGGAGGAGGAGAGCATGGACAGTGCCTACTGGGACGGGATCCGGACGGTCCGGGACGAGGTGAACCGGGAGATTGAGGCCGCCCGGGCTGCCAACCGCATTGGCAGCTCCCTCCAGGCCGAGGTTATCCTTTACTGTGAGGGGGACGAGCTCCGGGAGAAGCTGTCCCGCCTGGGCAGCGAGCTGTGCTTTGTGCTCATCACCTCCTCCGCCGCTGTGGCTCCGGCCGGGACTCCCGTGCCTCCGGAGGCCGCCGGGACCGGTGTCCCGGGCCTCAGTGTCCTGGTGACCCCCACCGCTCATCAGAAGTGCGAGCGCTGCTGGCATTATGAGGAGTCTGTGGGCCGCATTCGGGAGGGGATCTGCCAGCGCTGTGTGGAGAATATCGACGGCGCAGGCGAGATCCGCCGGTTCGCCTGATGATCCGTGCCATGAGCCGAGGAGACAGGTGACATGATGAGGACCGGGCTTTTCTACTGGTGGGCCGTGGTGCTGGTGGCGGCGGCGGATCAGCTGACCAAGCAGCTGATCATGTCCTACATTCCCTATCAGGAGATGGTGGATCTGCTGCCCTGCCTGGCACTGGTGCATGTGTACAACACAGGGGCCGCCTTCAGCTTCCTCTCCCAGAGCGGGGGCTGGCAGGCCTATCTGTTCATTGCCATTGCCCTGGTGGCCCTGATCATCATCGGGGTGTCCCTGGCCCGGATCCCCCGGCGGCAGTGGGTCTACTGCCTGAGCCTGGCCCTGATCGCCGGCGGGGCGGTGGGCAATGTTATCGACCGGATCTGCTACGGCCACGTGGTGGACTTCATCCTTTTTTACATCCGGGGAGTGTTCACCTATCCTGCCTTCAACGTGGCGGACAGCGCCATCTGCGTGGGGGTGGCTCTGCTGATCATCCGCTCCCTGTTCTTTGACCGGAAGCCTGCCGTTGACGCCGGCGCCGGGCAGGTTGCCGTTGCCGGGGAGGGCGCAGTAGTAAGGCAGGGAGATGGCACCCCACAGGGCAGGGGAGCCGGGGAGGAGACGTCATGACCGGACGCATCTGTCTGGTGAACCCCCGGGGCTTCTGCGCCGGAGTGTCCCGGGCCATATCCATTGTGGACAATGCCCTGGCACGGTTCGGGGCGCCGGTGTATGTGCGTCATGAGGTGGTGCACAACCGCTATGTGGTGGACACCCTCCGGCAGAAGGGGGCGGTGTTCATTGAGGAGCTGGCCGAGGTGCCAGACGGCGCGGTGCTGATCTTCTCCGCCCACGGGGTGCCCATGGCGGTGGAGGCTGAGGCCAAGAGCCGGAACCTCACCGTCTTTGACGCCACCTGCCCCCTGGTGAGCAAGGTGCATGTGGAGGTCAGGGCGCTGTCCAAGCGGGGAGCGGAGGTCATTATGATCGGCCACCGGTTCCATCCCGAGGTGGAAGCCACCCTGGGGCAGTATGACAATCCGGATGGCGGGATCTACCTGGTGGAGAACGAGGATGACGCCCGGGCCCTGAGGATCCGGGATCCCGCCAACCTCTACTATGTGACACAGACCACCCTGAGCATCACCGAGAGCCGGAACCTGGTGGAGTGTCTGCGCGCCCTCTATCCCCAGATCCACGGTCCCCGGAAGAATGACATCTGCTATGCCACCCAGAACCGCCAGGATGCGGTGCGGAAGCTGGCCCATGAGGTGGAGGTGTTCGTGGTGGTAGGATCGGTGACCTCCTCCAACTCCAACCGGCTCCGTGAGCTGGCCGAGTCCTGCGGCTGCCGGGCTTACCTGGTGGATGACGAGAGCCAGCTGGACGAGAACTGGTTCACGCCCCCGCCTGCGTCCGTGGGGGTCACCGCCGGGGCCTCGGCTCCGGATATCCTAATTGAGCAGGTGGTGGAGCGCCTCAGGATCATAACCGGCTATGAGCCGGTGGAGATGCAGGGTATTGAGGAGAACCGGAATTTTGAAATCCCCAAGGAGCTGCGGACTGCGCAGTAAGGAGATGCCATGATCAAGCTGAACCTCACCGGCACCGTGGCCCGGGTGACGGTGGAGCAGGCCTTCAACTGGATCACCTGTGCCCTGAAGGCCATGTTCCGCAGTCCGAAGGTGCTGGCGTGCAACGCCCTCCTGTACGGTTCCTTCACCGCCGGGGTGCAGCTGGGGGCGTCCGTCTCCCCCCTGCTCATGCTGGCGTGGCTCCTCTATTTCTCCGTCCTGGGCTCGGTCATCATCAACCTGCATCTGTCCCGGGAGGATCCCGCCCTCCGGCCCAGGGTGTCCCATGGCTTCAGATCACCCCACATGCGGCGCCTACTGCGGGCCAACCTGCTCCTGGGGCTGATCGTGGTGATCATTGCGGTGGCCACCTATTTCTGGTGCTCGGAGACGGGCATGTTCTCCGGGGAGAACGAGGTGCTCCTGCAGCGCCTCAAGGAGCTGGTGAACGCCGGGCAGCAGGGGGATCTGGGCTCGGCCAATGATCTGGCGGCCCGGCTTGGGGTGGATCCCAATGTCCTGGCCCGGTTTGTGTCCTCCCTGCTGATGCTGATCCTGGTGCTGATGCTGATCTTCACCCTGGTGACCTTCTATTTCATGCTGGTGCCCTTCTTCATAGTCCTCTCTTTCACGGAAGTGAAGCTGCAGCACCTGAACATGTACTGGCTGTCCTTCCGGGCCCTGATGAAACTGGCCAATTTCCTGCCCTATCTGGCATACGGTCTGGCGGTGGCCATGATCTCCATGTTCTACCTGATGTTTGCCGCCACCCTCACCGCCGTGCTGGGTCTGCCCGGCCCCATCACCCTGGTGGTGAGCTGCATGCTGAATGCCCCTCTGAGCGTCTTTGTGGTGTACACCCTTTATTTTGCCTACATTGATCTGTTCTGTGACCGGTCCTGCAAGTCCGCCGCAGGGGCAGTCGATGAGCAGATGGGATCAGTGCAGCTGTAGGACATGGGCTGTTTGGCATGCCTGTTGCCCGGGAGGTCCGGGCGGCAGGGCTTAAGTCGTTTTCTGAAAAAGGCCGATGCGGCCGGGAGGAATGATGGATCCTGCTGATTTCCTGTCTGTGGCGGGGATCCTGGCCGCCAGCGGCGCCTTTGCCGGCTTTCTGGCGGGGCTGCTGGGGATCGGCGGCGGGGTGATCTTCGTCCCGGTGCTGTATTTCGTCCTGGTGAGCGTTTTCGAAGTGCTGCCTGAGAACGCCATTGTGGTGGCGACGGCCACCTCCCTGGGCTGCATGATCCCCACCAGCACCGTCTCCTGCCTGTCCCACTACCGGGCCCGGAACATGGACACCGGTCTGATCCGCCGGTGGTCACCCTGGCTGATCCTGGGGGTGCTGCTGGGATCCCTGTTTTCTTCCCGCTTCGGCGGCCTCTGGCTCAGTGCGCTGTTCGGCTGCGTTCTGCTGCTGTCCAGCGCCAACACCCTGCTCCGGGCCAAGGCGCCTCCCCTGCGGAATGAACTGCCTTCCCGCCCCTGGCAGGCACTTATGGCCATGTTCATCTCAGGGTTCTCAGTGATGCTGGGGATCGGTGGCGGCACCTTGAGCGTGCCTCTGCTGACGTTGTTTGGCATGGATCCCCGGAAGGCCATCGGCACCGCTGCGGCCATCGGGCTGTTCATTGCCGTGCCGGGTGCTGTGGGTATGCTCCTGGCTGGGGGGGCGGTTGCTGATCCCTCACTGCCGCCCTTCACTTACGGGAGGGTATGCCTTCTGGCGGTGCTGTGCATCGTCCCCTTCTCCATGCTGCTGGCCGTGCTGGGCGCCCGGGTCAACCGCATGCTTGATCCGGTGCTGCTGAAGCGGATCTTCTGCGTGCTGCTGATCCTCACGGGCCTGAAGATGCTGGCCAATGCCCTGATGTGACTTTCTGCGAGGTGTTATGAACAGGTTCTGTGCTGCGCTGCTGCTGCCCCTTCTACTCAACGCTGCCCCCTCCTGGGGTGCGGAGGGTGAGGACGATGTCTCTTCCTTTTGGAACAAGACTTACCGGGACGGCATGCTGATGCTGGACAATCCCCGGATCCCGGCCCAACTGGCAGTGTCCCGGTTTGTCTACCATGACTTCAAGGTCGAGGTGGAAAACATGGCCCGGAAGTTCTCCTGTGCCTCCCTGGAGTTCACCGAAGGGGGCTTTGCGGCGGAGGACTGCTCCTACAGCCAGGAGCTGCCCCAGATCCGGCAGAGCGTCTACGGCCGGGTCACCTCCCTGAAGGAGGGGGACGACCAGGTGTACACCCAGATCTATGCCCTGAGCCCCGTGCCCGGATCCCCTGAGCTCCGGACCCGGGCCCGGGAGTTACTGGATCAGGATCCCCTTGCCCATCCCCTGGATGAGTGGATCCTCAGTGTCACTTCCGGGGAGGAGTCCCAGGAGGTGGTCTTCTATGAGAACCAGAAGCTGGGCGGGACCATCTCAGTCTCCCTGGGACAGTACACAGATCAGGATCGGCACAAGTTCCTGGACACCCTGGGCAAGATCCTCATGTGCCGCAAGGCCGAACGGGTGGACAACGGGGCCAACTTCTCCGACTGCCAGTCCTACCGTTACTATGAGATCCGGGATCTGAAGTTCCCCTATTATGTCCTCAGCTCCATCTCCTCGGATCTGGTGACCAACCCCGGGGCCATGGAGTGGTTTGCCCGGATCGCCAAAGAGGCCTGGGACTACAATACCGAGCTTCTGGAAAAGAAGAGCCCGGCCAACGGGGGTGAGTGAGGGCGGCGCTGATCAGCCGCATACGCTTTCTTTCTGCCCCTTGCCTGCACCGGTGGCGCTGATCTGAGACTCCCGGCGGCAAGCCGTCCAGGAACGGGAACTGTCGGGATCTGGCAGTGCACACTTCCCCCGTCCCGGCGGATCAGGGCACCTCCTGGGCGGCGGTCACCGGCCCTGCCGTCGGCCGCCTCATACATCATCCCTTCCGCAGCGGCGCATGCCGCTGAGCTGGCCGCCGCATACTGCACGCTCCTGATCAGGCTTCTCATGTCGCCGTACTCTGCATGCTTCAGTAACGGCTTCTTAGGCTGCCGCACACTGTGCGCATCAGATCCACCAGCCGGCATGGCAGCCGTTCAGATCCTGCCGTTCCGGGTCAGTCCCTCCCCTGAGCCTGCCCCGGTGCGGCGTCAGCTCCGGATCACTCCCGTCTCCCCACTCTCTCCCGGCTTCCTGAAGCCATTTCTCCCCGCCTTCCTCCTTACCCGCCGTCCGTCCGTAACTGTCACCAGCGGAAAACGGAAAAAAGATCCTCCTGATCCTGTTGCATTACCGGAGAAAAATAGGTATATTGCTCTTATTCCTAGTAAACCTATATGAAATAAGACTTTTGACAGCAATCAGATTTTCAGATCAAGGAGCCCAGAAATGACTTACAGAATTGACACCCTTCAGCTGCATGCAGGCCAGGAGAAGCCGGATCCCGCCACCGGGGCCCGGGCAGTGCCCATCTATCTGACATCCTCCTATGTGTTCAACGATTCCCAGCATGCGGCCGACCGCTTTGCCCTGCGGGACCCAGGGAACATCTACAGCCGCCTTACCAATCCTACGGTGGATGTGTTTGAGCAGCGCATTGCCGCTCTGGACGGCGGTGTCGCCGCCCTGGCCACGGCCTCAGGCCTGTCGGCCATCACCTATGCCATCCTCACCGCTGCCACCGGCGGGGAGAATGTGGTGGCTGCCTCCAACATCTACGGCGGAACCTACAATCTTCTGGCCCACACCCTGCCGGAATACGGTGTCAAAACCACCTTTGTGGACATCACTGATCTCTCTGCTGTGGAGCAGGCCATCGACGACAAGACCCGGGTGCTGTATGCCGAGACCCTGGGCAACCCCAACTCCGACGTGGCAGATATTGAAGCCCTGGCGGAGATCGCCCACCGCCACCGGATCCCCCTGATCGTGGACAGCACCTTCACCCCGCCTTCAGTGTTCCGTCCCATTGATCACGGCGCAGACATTGTGGTGCATTCCGCCACCAAGTTCCTGGGAGGCCATGGTACGGCCCTGGGCGGCGTGATCGTGGATTCCGGCAAATTTGACTGGAAGGCCTCCGGGAAGTTCCCTTCCCTGACTGAGCCCAACTCCTCCTACCACGGGGTGGTGTTCACCGACGCTGCCGGTCCGGCCGCCTTTGCGGTAAAGGCCCGGGCAGTGTTCCTGCGGAACACCGGTGCCACTCTTTCCGCCTTCAACGCCTTCATCCTGCTTCTGGGTGTGGAGACCTTGTCCCTCAGGCTGGAGCGCCATGTGAGCAACGCACTGAAGGTGGTGGAGTTCCTGAAGGATCATCCCAAGGTTGCCCGGGTCAACCATCCTTCCGTGTCCGCAGATCCGGAGCAGCGCCGTCTCTATGCCAAGTACTATCCTGACGGCGCCGGCTCCATTTTCACCATTGAGATCAAGGGCGGTATCCAGGAGGCCCGGAAGTTCATTGACCATCTGCAGCTGTTCTCCCTGCTGGCCAATGTGGGTGACGCCAAGTCCCTGGCCATCCATCCGGCCACCACCACCCATTCCCAGCTCACCGAGGAGGAACTGCTTCACGTGGGGATCAAGCCAAACACTGTGCGGCTTTCCATCGGCTGCGAGCATCCGGATGACATCATTGAGGATCTGCGCCAGGCACTGGAGCAACTCTGATCCTGCCTTCCGGCGGCGCCTCCGGGAAGGATCCCCGCTTCCTTAAGGGAGGGGGATCCCTTACCAGGGCGGCAGATCCAGCATGATCGGCCTTCCGGGACACCGGAGGTGAGGACACCAGGCGCCGGACACCTTAAAGCACAGGGCCGGGGAACCACAGCGGTTCTCCGGCCCTGCTGTTTTGAACTGCCACAGGAAGAGCCCAGGGGCTGGGCCTGCCAAGGAATGTTCCAGGACGCTGAGTCTGTACCCTTCCAGGATCCCGATCGGCCGCATCTGCTGGTAGAAATACATCTCAAATCTTCCAAGTTCGGTGGATTCAGATGCTGCCCAGGATCATGGCGTTGTTTGCCAGCATTAGGAGGCCGGCATAGGGTTGCTGGGCCATGAGCTGTGCCCCAGAATCGCCATGATCAACAGGGCGGCGTAGGAATTATAGATTAATTTCCTCTGCAGTTTGGCACGAATGTGGATGGTATCATTATGGTGATACTTATTTCGAAAAATCAAATCTATCTTTTGATTTTGTATCACCGAAGTGATATAAATATGTCAATTGGAGGGGAGTACGATGGACACAAGGATCACCGTCTATCATGGTTCAATGCAGATCGTGGAGGTTCCCACCTTCGGCCTTGGCAAGAAGAACAACGACTTTGGTATTGGCTTCTATTGTACGGAGAATATCGAACTTGCGAAGGAGTGGGCTGTCTCCCAGCTGTGTGACGGGTTCGCCAATCGTTACACACTGGATATGGAGTTTCTGAATATCCTGAATCTGAACAGCCCAGATTACACGATTCTCAACTGGGTGGCTGTTCTCGTTGCCCACCGCCTTTTTAGTATCAAGGCACCTGTAACTAGGAAAGCGAGGCAGTACTTGATTGAGCATTTTGGCCTGAATGTGAATGCCTACGATCTGATTATTGGTTACAGGGCAGACGATTCATACTTTGACTACGCTGCGGCTTTCCTAAACAATACGATCACTGTTGGGCAACTGACTCGTGCCATGCAACTTGGGAAACTCGGCAAACAAATCGTCCTTAAGTCAAAGTTCGCATTTTCAAGGATCAGATACGAGGGTTTTGAAGTGGCCGAAAGGGATGTGTACTATGTTCTGCGCAAGGCAAGAGATGATGAAGCACAGAAGGCCTATCTGGATGTCTTGGAGGAGGAGGCCGACGGCCTCTATATAATGGACATTATCAGGGGAGAAGTTGCCAACGATGATCCGCGCATACCACGAAACCTATCTGAGTAACGCCCAGGCCGCACTGGGAGAGGCCTTCGACTATGCCATCAACACCTGCCAGATCCCCGGCCAGGACTTCATCTGGCTCTTTGCCGTCAGTTCGGTGAGCAAACGGATGGCCCGCGGCGAGCCGGCTCTTCTGGCCGGACAAAGCGGGATTGAGATCGCTTCCGCTGTGATCCTGGAGACCACGGGAAAAGCACCTGGTGCACAGCCCCGGGAGAACTTCGCACGATCCCGGGAATACTGGATCGGCTGGGCGGTCGGCTACTACCAGTGGTTCTCCGACAGGAGCTACATTGAGATCTTCCGTGTCCTCTCCTTTGAAGATCTGGCGAACATGTACTGCGTGCTTCATGAGGCTGATGTCACCAAGTTTGCGGACATAGCGGACAAGAAGGTGCGGGAGCATTTCCGGGACACCAGCCTGAAACGCATCCGCAACTCCTATGGTTGCACCCAGGCTGAACTGGCACAACGGTCCGGGGTTTCCCTCCGGTCGATCCAGATGTACGAGCAGCGGAACAAGGACATCAACAAGGCGAGCGCTGAGGCTCTTTACCGCATCGCCAAAGTTCTGGGCTGCAGCATGGAAAGTCTGCTGGAGAAATAACCCCGGAGGGCCGGACACCAGGCGCCGGACACCTTAAAGCACAGGGCCGGGGAACCACAGCGGTTCTCCGGCCCTGCTTATTTTGCACTGCTCCGGGAGGTTTCCCGGGGCAGGCGGCGATGATCTCATCTGATCCGGAACACCCGGTTCTCCTGCCGGGGCGCCGGGGCGGGGATCCGCCCTTCGGCATATCCTAGGGCGCAGTGCCCGATCCCTTCCCAGGAGCCCTGGATCCCCAGATCAGCCAGCAGCTGCTGGTAGAAGGGCATCTCAAACTCCTCCCGGGCCCGGTGGATCCAGATGCTGCCCAGGCCCAGGGCGTGGGCTGCCAGCATCAGATTGCCCAGCACCAGGCTGCCGTCATAGACGTGGGTGGGCCAGGTGCTGTCTCCCAGCACCGCCAGGATCACCGGAGCACCGTAGAAGGGATCAAAGCCCTCCTTCCACCCGCCGATGCGGCAGTTGTCAGCGGCAATCCGGTCCCGGAGATCCTTCCGGGTCACGGCTATGATCTTGGTGGCCTGCCTGCCTTTGCCGTTGGCGGCATACAGTCCCGCCTCAATGATCTGATCAATGAGTTCGGCGGGGGGCATGTCGGGACGGAAACTGCGGATGCTGCGCCGTTCCTTCATGGCCTGGATGATGCTGTTGTCCATGTTCTGCTCCTTGTGCTGCAGGGGATGAGGCTCTCAGATCCCAAGCCAGGCGCAGGGAACCTGCTTCTGGCCGGGATCCGGGTGACTACTCAGAGGGCGGCGATCTCCTCCCGCTGCCGGGTGATCTTGCTGATCTGATCCTCCACTTCTGCCAGGCGGGCTCTTTCCTTGTCCACCACCTGCTGGGGTGCCCGGGCCACGAAGGACTCATTGGCCAGCTTGGCGGCAATGCGATCCTTTTCACCCTGGAGCTTCTCAGCCTCTTTCTGGAGACGTGCCAGCTCCGCATCCTTGTCGATGAGGCCGGCCATGGGCACCAGGAGCTCAGAGGCTCCCAGCAACTTGGTGACCGCCAGAGGGCGCTCGGCTCCCTCGGGGAGGATCCTGACGTCATCTACATTGGCCAGGGCCATGATGAAGGCCTTGTTATCCTCCGCCGCCTGGGCGTCGGCTCCTTCAGCCTTCAGCAGAATGCTGAAGCGGGCGGAGGGGCTTACCTTCATTTCGGCCCGGATGTTCCGGACGCCGATGACCACCTGCTTGACGAACTCCACCTGGGTCAGGGCCTTCTGATCCTCCAGCGTGCTTTGGGCCTCAGGGTAGGGCTGCAGCATCAGGGTCTCACTGCCGGTGTGGCCCTCCAGGATCAGAGGCGCCACATTGCCCCAGATCTCCTCGGTGATGAAGGGGATGATGGGGTGTGCCAGGCGCAGGATCTGCTCCAGGACGCTGAGCACCGTGTGCACTGCCGCATTCTTCTCCCGGGGCGAGCCCTTCCAGATGGCGGGTTTGGTCATCTCCAGGTACCAGTCGCAGTATTCGTTCCAGACGAACTCATACAGGGTGGTGGCTGCCAGATCAAAGCGGTAGGCGGCAAAGCTCTCGGTGATCTCCCGGATGGCGATCTGGAGCCGGGTTACGATCCAGCGGTCGGCGGCGGTGAGATCGGCGGGATCCGGCCGGGTCACCGGGGTGTCCCCGGCATTCATCAGGGCATAGCGGCTGGCGTTCCAGAGCTTGTTGCAGAAGTTCCGGTAGCCCTCCAGGCGCTTCATGTCCCAGTTGATGTCCCGGCCTGTGGAGGCCAGGGCGGCCAGGGTGAAGCGCAGGGCGTCGGTGCCGTGGGCGTCAATGCCCTCGGGGAACTGCTTCCGGGTGCGCTTGGCGATCTTCTCCGCCATCTGGGGCTGCATCATGTTGCCCGTGCGCTTGCCCACCAGGGCGTCAAGGGAGATGCCGTCAATCATGTCCAGGGGATCCAGCACATTGCCCTTGGACTTGCTCATCTTCTGCCCCTCCTCATCCCTGATGAGGCCGGTGACATAAACGGTTCTGAAGGGCACCTGGGGATTGCCCTGGCCATCCTTCATGAAGTGCATGGTCATCATGATCATCCGGGCGACCCAGAAGAAGATGATGTCAAAGCCGGTGACCAGGACATCGGTGGGATGGAAGGTCTTCAGTTCCCGGGTCTCCTCGGGCCAGCCCAGGGTGGAGAAGGTCCACAGGGCGGAGCTGAACCAGGTGTCCAGCACATCCTCGTCCTGCTTTAGGGGCAGATCCGGGGACAGATTGTAATGGCTGCGCACATCCTCTTCGCCGGCGCCTACATACACGTTGCCCTCGGGATCGTACCAGGCGGGGATCCGGTGGCCCCACCACAGCTGCCGGGAGATGCACCAGTCCTGGATGTTCCGCATCCAGGAGAAGTACATGTTCTCATACTGCCGGGGAACGAAGGTGATCCGGCCGTCCTCCACGGCCTTGATGGCGGGCTCTGCCAGGATCCCGGCCCGGACATACCACTGATCGGTGAGCATGGGTTCAATTGGCACCCCGCCCCGGTCGCCGTAGGGCTGCATCAGGGTGTGATCCTCTATGCGGTCCAGGAGACCCAGATTCTCCATCTTGGCCAGGACGGCCTTCCGGGCCTCATAGCGATCCAGACCCCGGAGATCCTCCGGGATCTCCCCGGAGTAGACGTCGCTGGGCTCGCCGTTCACGTTGAACACCTGGGCCTCATCCCGGATCCGGGCGTCCTCGGTGAGCACATTGATCATGGGCAGGCCGCAGCGGTGTCCCACCTCATTGTCGTTGAAGTCGTGGGCCGGGGTGATCTTCACGCAGCCGGTGCCCTTCTCCATGTCCGCATGCTCGTCGCCCACCACGGGGATCAGGCGGTTCACCAGGGGCAGCAGGATCTTCTTGCCGATGAGATCCTGGTACCGGGGATCCCGGGGGTTCACGGCCACCGCTGTGTCACCCAGCATGGTCTCCGGCCGGGTGGTGGCCACCACCAGGTAGTCCAGGCCTTCCCGGGTCTTGGCACCGTCGGCCAGGGGGTACCGCAGATGCCACATGTGGCTCTTCACCTCCCGGTTCTCCACTTCCAGATCGGAGATGGCGGTGCGCAGCTTGGGATCCCAGTTCACCAGGCGCTTGCCCCGGTAGATCAGATCCTCCCGGTACAGGCGGATGAACACCTCCTGCACGGCCCGTGACAGACCGTCGTCCATGGTGAAGCGCTCCCGGGTCCAGTCCACGGAGTCGCCCAGGCGGCGCATCTGGCGGGTGATGGTGCCGCCGGACTCGGCCTTCCAGTCCCACACCTTGCGGATGAATGCGTCCCGTCCCAGATCCTGCCGGGTCTTGCCCTCCTCGGCGGCCAGCTTGCGCTCCACCACCATCTGGGTGGCGATGCCGGCGTGATCGGTTCCCGCCTGCCACAGGGTGTTGTCACCCATCATGCGGTGGTGGCGGATGAGGATGTCCATGATGGTCTGCTGGAACGCATGTCCCATGTGGAGACTGCCGGTGACATTGGGGGGCGGCAGCATGATGCAGTAGGGCTTGGCGCCCTCCTTCCAGGAGGGACTGAAGCAGCCGGACTCCTCCCAGCGGCGGTAAATGTTCTGCTCCACAGCCTTTGCGTCAAAAGTCTTTTCCATAGTCAAGTTCCGTGATTGTCCGCGTCATGCCCGTGCTGAGCCGGGGAGGGTTTTTCTCTCCGATCTGCCGGCAGGGGATGCGTCATGGGGGATGCGCTGGGGACGGACTGCCCGGGGGCTTCCGCCAGTCAGGCGCAGGGTGATGAAACTGCAAAAAACATGCTAATTTTATTCACAAAGTGCCTTTTTTTCAATCTTTTGCCCCCCTTTGGAACCACGTGGAAGACCTTGGGAGATCCCGGAGTTGAGGTCTCTGCTCCGGTGGATCTGCGGGCCGTCTCCGGTGGGCGGCTGACCCGGATCCGGAGCGGCTCTGTGCCGGGCGGGGCGGGATCTGCCGGGGTGACTGTGAGGCCGGCCGGGTGGCGGCTTAGGGATGGGATGGGATGGTCCTGAACAGTGGTGGCTGAGTGAGATGGAATGTGCAGACCGGGCGCTGAGCAGGGTGGGATGCAGTATGGCGGGTGCTGAACAGAGCTGGGCGGCAGGCCGTGCCAGATCCGGAGCCGGGCGGGCATGGCCCCGGGGTAGGGCGTGATCAGATATGCGGGAGGTGATCAGCGGCGCGGCGTCGGGATCACTGCTGTCCCCCGGTGATCTTCAGGTAGTCCTCAGGTATTTCCCGGGCGCCGGTGATCTTCACGGTCTTGTGCCGGCCGGTTTCCCCCCGGAGGATGGTGACGTTCCCGGCGGCGGTGCGGAACTGCCGTGACAGGAAGCGGCGCAGGTGCTCATTGGCCTTGCCGTCCACGGGTGGTGCGGTGATGGTTATTTTAAGTTCCCCGTTGAGTATGCCGGCGAAGGCGTCCCGGGAGGCCTTGGGCTGGATCACCACGTGGAGAATGAGATCTTCCATCGGTCCCGTGCCTCAGATGACCAAAGTCCACAGGAAGGCGGTGAAGCTGGGGCCCAGGAACTTCATCATCAGCTGGATGATCAGATAGTCCGCCAGGTAGAGCAGCAGCAGTAATGCCAGGCCGCCGATGTTGATCATGCCTATGGGGGGAATGACGCTGTTCAGGGCGGAGTACACGGGACCCATCAGGGACCGGGTGATCTCGGAGATGGAGTTGGGCCGGAACCAGGACAGGATGGCGTCGGCGATGAGGACGAAGATGAACACCTCGGCGGTGTAGTGGAGGATGAACACTAGGGGTTTGCAGAGGTACAGGGGATGGATGAGGGCCTCGCCGGGGATGTCCAGGATAAGGTAGATCCCCGCATACTTGATCACCAGCAGGATGAGCACTGCCGCCACGCACGGCAGGCTGATCCCGGCAACCGACTTCCGGCCCCCGATGGACACGGGCAGCAGATCCACCACCTTCCGTGTCAAGCGCAGGATGAGGCCGGACACCGGGTTGTACAGGTTGACACAACTGGCCTGCAGCCAGATCCGGAACATGAAGACGGTGATCAGGATGTTGATGATCCAGCCGAAGATCACCGCGCTGGCCGGCAGTCCGTATATCATGCTTTTCTCCTTGGTATGCCCGGGACCGGGCTCAGGGCCGGGATCCGGGTGCCGGGGCGGTCCCCGGGACGGTGTTCATTCTATCTGAAATGCGTCCCGGATCAAGCGTGTTCCGGCCGGGCAGTCCGGTCCCGGCGGGCAGCCGGAGCCGCCCCGGGTTGGCGGATCTCCGGGAAAGGCCGGATGATCCTGAAGAGTGGCAGATGTCTCCCGGGGCGGGCGGTTTTCCGGGCTTGATGGTTAAAATCCGGGGGGACTGTTGGTTATAATATCCTTGGGGGTGCTGCTGTCGGGACACCATTCCGAAAGGCGCCTCCCGGGGATCCGCAATGGAGGCAGAGTGCCCGGATCCGGGGATCCCCTGATCGGCAGGGATGTTTGTTTTTGGTTGACCGGCATGGCGGAGACCCCAGGGTGTCCCCGGCCGGCGGGAGCTGGAGAGATGGCATTGGACAATAAGAATGGCAAGTTTGTGGCCGGCGCGATTGCCGGGCTTCTGCTGCTGGCGTATCTGGTGAGCCAGGCTGTGGTGGTGGTGGACGAGGGCGAGAAGGGTGTGGTCACCACTTTCGGCGAGATCTCGGGCACCTTTGATCCTGGCCTGCACTTTGCCCTGCCGGTGGTGCAGAAAGTGCACAAATACAGTGTGCGGGTGCACAAGACCATGTTCGGCGATCATAAGAGCGAGGTCCTCAGCGCCTACTCCTATGATCAGCAGATCATCGAGTCCTACCGCATCTCCGTGACTTGGCAGTACAACGGCGCCAAGATTGAGGATGTCTACAAGCACTTCGGGGTCAATGACACCATCTTCTACACGGTGGTCTCCCCCCTGATCCAGCAGACCTCCAAGATCCTGTTCGGCCATTACACCTCCCAGACCATTGTGCAGAAGCGCAGTGATCTGAGCTCGGAGCTGGACTCCAGCATCAAGGAGCAGCTGAAGAACTACCCCATCATTGTGCTTTCCGTGCAGATTGAGGATGTGAACTTCTCCAGATCCTACGAGAACATCATTGAGCAGACTGCCCAGAAGAAGCAGGAGGTTGAGAAGGCCAAGAACGAGCTGCAGAAGGTGGAGATTGAGTCCCAGCAGCTGGTGGCCCGGGCTGAGAGTGAGAACAAGGCCCGGAAGCTTGACGCTGACGCCCGTGCCTATGCCATCCGGGTCCAGGCGGAGGCCGAGGCCAACGCCATCAAGCTGAAGGCTGAGGCCCTGAAGGCCAACAAGGAGCTGGTGGATCTGACCATCGCCGAGAAGTGGAACGGCTCAGTGCCCCAGACGGTGTTCGGCGATCCCTCCCAGGTGGTTCCCCTGTTCCACGTCAACCAGAGACCCCAGGAGAAGCGGACCGGGCCTGCCCCGGCACCTGCTCCCCGGGAGGAGTGATCCCCAGGGGATCCCGGGAGGCCAGGTGCTCTCCCGGAATACCAGATCGGCAATACCAGATCAGCGAAGGCGGCATGATGCCGCCTTCCTTGTTCTTGGGGGATGTTTGGGGATCCCGGCGGCACGCCGCCGGATCCTGGAGTCTGATCCCTGGGGCCCTTGGTACCTTTCCGGAGGGACGCGCCTAGAAGAGCTTCTCCATCTCCTTTGCCCGGGCCACGCAGGCCTCCATGGCGCTGAACACTGCCTTTTTCAGATCTGCCTCCTCAAAGGCGGTCACGGCGGCGTGGGTGGTGCCGCCCTTGGAGGTGACCTGGGCCCTGAGGGTCTCCAGGGACACATCGGCGCGCTGCAGGGCCAGCTCAGCAGATCCCTGGGCCGAGCGGGTCACCAGGATCCGGGCCTGCTCCGGGGTGAGCCCCATGGCGCAGGCGCATTCAATCATGTACTGCATGAGCAGGAAGAAGTAGGCCGGTGCAGATCCGGAGGCGGCGGTGACGGTGTTCATGTCCTCCTCCCGGGACACCCACACTGTCTCGCCCACGGCCTTGAGGATGGATCCGGCAAACTCCTTCTCCTCATCTGAGACCTCCGGGGCGGCGAACATGCCGGTGACCCCGCAGCCCACCAGGGCGGGGGTGTTGGGCATCAGCCGGACAATGCGCCGGTGGCCCCGGGTGAGCTCCCCGATGCGGTTCAATGTGACTCCTGCGGCCATGGAGATGATCAGGCGTCCGCCCATGCCGTCCAGATCGTCCGTCAGGCGGCTGAGCACCTCCGCAATCACCTGGGGCTTCACTGCCAGCACCAGGGCGTCGGCGCTCCTGGCGGCCTCGGCATTGTCCTGGAACACATGGATCCCCAGCTCCGTGGCGATCCGGGCGGTCTTCACCGGATCCTGATCAGCTGCGCTCACCAGCTCCCGGGGATAGCCGGAGCGGATCAGCCCGCCCATGAGGGCGCTGCCCATGTTGCCGCAGCCAATGAAGGCAATCCTTCTGCCGGCGCTGTTCTGGTTCATTCTTTCTCTCCTCTGTTCTGATGGTTTTTGTTTGATCCGGTGCCATCCCGGGAAGATCCTTTCCGGATCCGAGCTGGTACCGGTCCGGATCAGTCCGGCCGGCTCCGGGCGCCGAAGATCCGGGTGCCGATGCGCACCTGGGTGGATCCGGCGGCAATGGCTGCCTCCATGTCGGCGGTCATGCCCATGGACAGGGTGTCCATGGAGGGATACCGCTGCCGCAGCTGCCGGAAGAGATCCGCAAGAGCGGAGAACTCATTCCGCAGGATCTCCTGATCCCGGGTGTCCAGGGCGATGCCCATCAGCCCCCGGAGGCAGAGCTGGGGCAGGCCTGCGGCCACGGCGGCCAGATCGGCGGCCTCGCTGAGGGCGGCGCCGCTTTTCTGCTCCTCCCCGGAGATGTTCACCTGGAGGCACACATTCAGGGGCCGCATCATGGCCGGGCGCTGTTCGTTCAGCCGGCGCAGGATCTTCTCCCGGTCGCAGCTCATCACCCAGTCAAAGCGCTCCGCCACCGGCCGGGTCTTGTTGGACTGCAGGGGCCCGATGAAGAACCAGGTGATGTCCCGGATCCCGTCCCGGCGGCAGGTGTCGATCTTGGCGCAGGCCTCCTGGGCATAGGACTCCCCGAAAAGGCGCTGCCCGGCCTCATAGGCCGCCATCACATCCTCATAGGGCTTGGTCTTGCTCACTGCCAGCAGATCCACTGGGTGCTCCACCCCGTGGCGGATCCGGCACTCCCGGATATCCTCCAGGACGCTGCTGATATTGTCCGCGATTGCCATATGCCTCCTTTCCCGGCCCGGTCCACGGCCGGTCTGATGGTGTCTGGATCCCGCCCATTTCCAGAGCCGGACAGCACGCCGGCGCCCGGGGCGGCTTTTCCTGCAAGTATAGCACCTCCGGCACTTTCCGGGCAGGTCACCGGATCCGGCGGGGATCCGGCCCCTGGCGGGACACCGTCCGTCCGGCAATTCGTTAACTGCGTCTTAATCTTATGATGTATTTGTATCCGCCCCCGGTGGCTTTCTATAGAATTATGTGACGCTGCGGGCGGCTGATCCGCGTTTCCAGGGACGGAGGCGGAAGATCCCGGGAGCCCCGCGCATGATCCGGATTCACCATGGAGTTTGCATTTAAATGAGTATAGACATAACGGACCTGCTGAAGTACAGCGTAGGCAACAATGCGTCCGACCTTCACCTTTCCGCCGGCCTGATGCCCATGATCCGCATAGACGGTGACATGAGAAAGCTTGAGTTGGAGCCCATGCAGCACAAGGAAGTGTTCAAGCTGGTTTACGACATCATGAACGACCAGCAGCGCAAGGAGCTGGAAGATAACCTGGAGGTGGACTTCTCCTTCGCCCTCCCGGGGGTGGCCCGTTTCCGTGTCAACGTGTTCCATCAGAACCGGGGCATCGGTGCCGTGTTCCGTACCATTCCCAGCAAGGTCCTCACCCTGGAGGATCTGAAGTGCCCGCCCATCTTCAAGAAGATCTCCGAGGCCCCCCGCGGCCTGGTGCTGGTCACCGGACCCACCGGCTCCGGCAAGTCCACCACCCTGGCTGCCATGATCGACTACGTCAACGAGTCCTTCCATGAGCACATCCTAACCATTGAGGATCCCATCGAATTTGTGCACGAGTCCAAGAACTGCCTGGTGAACCAGCGTGAGGTGCACCGGGACACCCACTCCTTCAGCAACGCCCTGCGCTCCGCCCTCCGTGAGGACCCGGACATCATCCTGGTGGGCGAATTGCGTGACCTGGAAACCATCCGCCTGGCCCTGACCGCTGCTGAGACCGGTCACCTGGTGTTCGGCACCCTGCACACCAACTCCGCATCCAAGACCATCGACCGTATCATCGACGTGTTCCCGGGCGCTGAGAAGGGCATGGTCCGGTCCATGCTGTCAGAGTCCCTGAACGCCGTTATCTCCCAGACCCTGCTCAAGCGCCTCCAGGGCGGACGGGTGGCGGCCCATGAGATCATGATCGGCACCCCGGCCATCCGTAACCTGATCCGTGAGGACAAGATCGCCCAGATGTACTCCTCCATCCAGACCGGCGCCGCCCAGGGCATGCAGACCCTGGACGCCTGCCTGAAGAAACTGGTGGTCACCGGTGTGGTTGCCGCCTCCGAGGCCCGCTCCGTGGCCAAGGATCCCACCACCATCTGACAAGCTGAGGAATCACTACCATGATGTACGACGGCGTCTTTCAGATCGACAAGTATCTGACCATTATGAATGAGCGGGGAGGCTCTGATCTGTTCCTCACCTGCGGCCTGGAGCCTTCCATGAAGGTAAACGGCAAGATTGACAAGATCGACAACATCATCCTGGATGACAAGATGGTCATGGGCTTTATGAAGGAGTGCTTCTACGGCCGGCCGGATCTGGAGTCCCTGTTCAACAGTGCCTTTGAGGCCAACTTCGCCATCCAGCGCCCGGTGCTGGGCCGCTACCGTGTGAGCTGCTTCATGCAGACCGGCATGCCGGGTATGGTCATGCGCCGCATCGTCTCCGAGATCCCCACCATCGAGCAGCTGCAGATCCCGGAGATCCTACGGAACCTGGTGATGCTGAAGAGAGGCCTGATCCTGTTCGTGGGTGCCACCGGTGCCGGTAAGTCCACCACCCAGGCGGCCATGATCGGCTACCGCAACGCCAACACCCAGGGCCACATCCTCTCCATCGAGGATCCTATCGAATATGTGCACTTCCACAAGAAGTCCATCATCACCCAGCGTGAGGTGGGCGTGGACACCGAGAGCTTTGACGCGGCCCTGAAGTCAGCCCTGCGTCAGGCCCCGGACGTGATCCTCATCGGTGAGATCAGATCCATGGAGACCATGCAGTTCGCCCTGTCCTTCGCTGAAACCGGTCACCTGTGCATGGCCACCCTCCACGCCAACAACGCCAACCAGGCCATTGAGCGTATCATGCACCTGGTGCCGGAGAACAAGCACCGGCAGCTGCTGTTTGATCTGTCCTTCAACCTCAAGGGCGTGGTGGCCCAGCAGCTGATCCCCACCAAGGACGGCCGGAGCCGCCGGGCTGTGTTTGAGATCCTCATCGGCACCCCCATTGTCCAGGATATCCTGCTGAAGGGTGAGTTGGAGAGGCTCAAGACCGTGATGAGGGACTCCAGGGAGCAGGGCATGATCACCTTCGACCAGTCCCTGACGGATCTGTACTTCGCCGGGGTCATCCGCTATGAGGATGCCCTGAAGTTCGCCGACTCCCAGAACGAAGTGCGTCTGGCCATCAAGCTGCGGGAGGGCACCGGCGACGACAACGCCCTCAGAAACGTGGGCTTCCACTGACAGCGTCTCTGGAAAGCATTCCTGCAGGGGGATCCGGACAGCACCGGGTCCCCTTTCTGTTTCCAGATCCGGTCCGGAAGCAGATCCGGATCCGGAGCCGGTGCCGATTGTCAGGAAGGGATCGGGTGCCGGTATGGGCACGGGCGCCGGGGCAGTGCCGGTGCCGGCGGGGATGGCTGGGTGCGGGACGGGCCCTTCCGGGAGCGCCGGAAACAGGAAGCCCCCGCCTCCCCGGGGAGGGGCGGCAGGGGCTCAGTCCCGCAGTAAGATCTGCGGGAGGAGGTTACTGGCGGGCCTTCTGCAGGAGATCCTTCCACTCCTGGATCACGCTCCGATCGGTGAAGTAGTCGATCTTCATGGCGCGGCGGACCCGGGCCAGGGTTTCCCCGGTCTTCTCGGCGGCCCGGGCGGTGCCCTCCCGGATGATGTCATAGGCGGTGTCGATGTCCGCCTCCCAGCGGGCCCGGCTCTGGCGCACCGGGGTGAGGGTCTCCTCCAGGACGTTGATGAGGAACTTCTTGCAGGTGCCGTCTCCCAGGCCGCCCCGGCGGTAATGCTCCTTCATCTCCTCCAGGCAGGAGTAGTCCGGCAGGTAGGAGGCGAAGTGCTCATCAGTGCACAGGGCGTCCAAATAGGTGAACACCACATTGCCCTCAGTGTGGCCCGGATCGGTGATCTTCAGGTGCTGGGGATCGGTGAACATCTTGCCATTGACCTGGGTCTTGATGGTCTTGGGATCATCGGACAGATAGATGCAGTTGCCCAGGGACTTGCTCATCTTGGCCTTGCCGTCAACTCCGGGTAGCCGGCGCTGCATCTCGTTCTCCGGGATCAAGGCCCGGGGCAGCACCAGGGTGTCGCCGTAGATCCGGTTGAACTTCTCCACAATCTCCCGGGCCTGCTCCAGCATGGGCAGCTGATCCTCGCCCACCGGCACCACTGTGGCGTCAAAGGCGGTGATATCCGCGGTCTGGGACACGGGGTAGGTGAAGAAGCCGGCGGGCAGACCCTCATCGGCAAAGCCCCGCATCTGGATCTCCGCCTTCACCGTGGGGTTCCGGGACAGCCGGGCGGTGGTCACCAGGTTGAGGTAGTAGAAGGTCAGGGCGTGGAGGGCCGGCAGTGCCGACTGGACGCAGATGGTGGTCTTGGCGGGATCAATGCCCACGGACAGGTAGTCCAGGAGCACATTGATGATGTTGTCCCGGATCTTCCGGGGATTGTCAGCGTTGTCCGTCAGAGCCTGATCATCGGCGATGAGAATGTAGATCCCGTCATATTTGCCGGAATTCTGCATCTCCACCCGGCGGCGGAGGGAGCCCACAAAGTGTCCCAGGTGCAACCGGCCGGTGGGGCGGTCGCCGGTGAGAATGATTTCCTTCTTTTCCAAAGTCTGTTCTCCTGAATTGTGCAAATGTTTCCCGGAGGGAGGCGGGATCCCGTCTCTGTCCCGGGTGTGTTCTGTTCCGGAACTTCTCCATTTCCGATGACGCGGTTCCGGATCCATCTGGTGCCGGTGCTCTGTCATGATCCGGCTGGTGATGGTGATCTGTCATGATCCGGACGGTGGACAGTGCTGGTTATCTTGTTGATGCCCCGGGGATCAGCCGGGGTTTTCCGGGGCGCTGAAGGCCTGCTCCAGCTCCTCTTCTGTGACAAAGCCTGCGGCGGCCCCGGCCTGGCGGATCTTCAGGGCGGCAAACAGCTGGGCCCGATCCAGTGATTCCAGGGGCGGCAGGCCCTTCAGGTGGTAGTGCAGGAAGGCGGAGAACAGCGCGTCCCCGGCTCCCACGGTGTTGATCACCCCGCTGACTGTGCGGGCCGGCAGGTGCTGCATGAGATCCTCGGCGGGAACATGCAGCAGGGCTCCCTGGGAGCCCATGCCCATGACCAGGATCCGGCAGGGATAGCGGGCTGCCAGGGCCCGGAGGAAGTCACCCCGATCCCCATTAACGCACTCGTCGCTGAGGAACAGGATATCCGCACACTCCATGAACTGGCGGTTGTAGTCGTCATCGGGGCTGGCCAGCACATGGACGTCCGTGGCGATGAGCTTGCCCCGGGCCCGGGCCAGATCAATCAGGGGCCGGGAGAAGTTGATGTTGCAGGGCACCACCAGATCCGCCTCCTCCACGCTCCCCGGGGAGAAGGTGCAGGCGGTCTCCTGGATATCCTTCAGATCACAGTAGATCTGGCGCCGGCCGCTGTCATCATACAGCACCACGGAGGATGGGGTGGCGGACAGCTTCCGGTGCACCTGGGCGGCGCTGATCCCCAGATGATCCAGTTCGGACAGGAACAGATCCCCGGTGGGATCCTGCCCGATCATGGACACCAGGGTGACACTGTCTCCCAGGGCGTTCAGGGCTTTGGCCATGTTGAAGGCCACCCCGGAGGCAGAGCTGCTGACGCCGAAGAAGTCGAAGTCAACGGGATAATAGGGGATGGGAAAGCCCCGCACCTTTGCCGTGGTCTCCAGGTTCAGGAGCCCGGACACAAGTATTCTGGCCATGTGGGTGCCTCCGGCGGGGACGGGTGGGGGTGATTTCAGGAAAAGTCCCGGGGCAGGGGCTCCGGGACGGGCGGCATCCGGGATCTGCGGGGATCCGGGGCGTGCCCGGATCATTCCGCATGGCTTCCGGCGCGGGGATCAGCGGGTGTTCAGGGTCTGGCTCACCACTTCCTTGTCGAAGATCTTCTCGCAGTACTTGCACTTCAGCTTGAGTCCGGAGGCTTTCCTGAGGACGTAGAAGGTGGAGGAGACCTTCTCAAAGTTGGTGATGCAGTTGCTGTTGGGGCAGCGGTACACATTGCTGATGTGCTTGGGGATCTCCGGACGGTACTTGGTCACCACCTGGGAGTTCTCAATGATGTTGACTGTGGCGCCGGGGGCCAGGATAGCCAGCTGGTTCACCTGATCTTGGCTGAGGCGCTTGTTCTCCACCTTGATGAGATCCTTGAGCCCCATGGTCTTGGAGGGGAGGTTGAAGCCCACGGTGATCTTGGCGCCGGTGCGCTGGGTGTCCAGCATGCGGAAATGCTTGAGGATGTTGATCCCCTGGCCTGCGGGGATGTGATCGATGACGGAGCCGTTGACAATGGCCTCCACTTCCAGTTTAGACATGTCAGACCTCCTCGTTCAGGACCAGTGACAGCAGGGCTTCCCGGGCGTAGACGCCGTTTTCCGCCTGCTGGAAATAATAGGCATAGGGTGTGGAGTCCATCTCCAGTTCAATCTCGTCCACCCGGGGCAGGGGATGGAGGATCTTCAGGTTGGATCTGGCCCGCTGGAACATCTCGGGGTAGAGCACATACTGGGAGGCGATGGAGTGGTACTCGCTTTCCTCAAAGCGCTCCTTCTGCACCCGGGTCATATACAGGATGTCCAGCTCGGGGATGATGTTCTCCAGGTTCTTGTGCAGGGAGTAGCGGACGTTGTGATTGTACAGATCCTCCAGCATGTAGTCCGGCATGGCCAGGGCGTCCGGGGCCACAAAGAACATCTCCGCATTGAAGAGGGTCAGGGCCTGTGCCAGGGAGTGCACCGTGCGGCCGTACTTGAGATCGCCCACAAAGGCGATCTTCAGGTTGTCCAGGGACTTCTGGGTCTCAAAGATGGTGAAGAGATCCAGCAGGGTCTGGGAGGGATGCTGGTTGGAGCCGTCCCCGGCGTTGATCACCGGGACGCTGGAGAACTCCGTGGCCAGCCGGGCGGCGCCGTCCCGGGGATGGCGCATCACGAGGGCGTCGGCAAAGCCGGAGATGATGCGGATGGAGTCCGCCAATGTCTCCCCCTTCTTGGCCATGGAGGTGTTGCTGGCGTCGGAAAAGCCGATGACCGAGCCCCCCAGGCGCTGGATGGCGGTCTCAAAGGAGAGCCGTGTCCTGGTGGAGGCCTCAAAAAAAAGGCTGGCAACCACCCGGTTGGCCAGCAGTGTGTGATTGGGTTCTTCCTTGAGTTTCTTGGCGGTCTGGAGCACCAGCTCCAGTTCGCTGCGGCTCAGTTCAGAAATGGAAATGATATTCCGGTGGTAGAGAGGATTTGCCATTGCTGTTTCCTGTTCCGGGATGGGGCCCAGGCCGCCGGCGGAGGCGGCGCTGCAGCGCGGGATGCGCTTGATCCGGACAGGATCGAGCCTGCCGGGGCTGGTGGATCCCGGGCACCAGCGTTCACAAAATTATGCTATTTCCAGGGGTAAAAATCAACAGGGCGGGGGAGGGCCGGAGGGTAGGGTGGCGGAGCGCATGGCGCGTCAGTGGCGGTCAGGATCTCAGACCGGGAGGTGCTCAGCCGGAGCCCGGCCGATGCCCGGCGGAGGGGAAAGCCGGAGGGCGGGAAGATATGCTGTGAGGGCAGGTGTGAGAGAGGATGAGGCGGCGGGGCTGCAGATCAGCAGATCAGGGAAGTGAGTCGCCGATCGGTGCAAGAAAGCAGCACAGGAACGGGAAAACAGCTGTGCAGGGCCAAAAACACAGAAACAGGGCGACTGAAAGAGATAAGGGATATAAGAAGAAAGAGAAAGGAGGGAGGGAGTTGGCAGGGGCGGTAAGACTCGAACTCACAACCTAAGGTTTTGGAGACCTCCGCTCTACCATTAGAGCTACGCCCCTGCGACAGTCAAGGATTATACGCCGGATGGCGGAAATTGAAAGGGTTTTAGCAGAAAAATTTGCTGTCTGACCAAAATCTGCCCGCCTGATCATGGCAGTCCCTGCCGCTGATCCTGAAACTGATCCTGCAGTGTCTCGCCTCTGGGACAGGATCCGGGAACCTGCCTGCCAGGGGAAAGGTAGCGGCACCTGCTGGTGGAAGGGGAGCGGGGCTGCCTGCCGGGGCGGAGGACCGTTGGCCGGCAACCGCCGGGGGGAGCCGCCTATGCCGGGGATCAGCGGCCGGGGATCTGTGGTATATTGCCAGGGCGCCGCCTCCCTGGTCGGGACGGCGGCGGCGCGGCCGGGATCGGCCGCCTGCCTGGAGGGCATATGTTTGAGCATTTCAATGCGGTCAGCTGGACGGTGACCGGGATCCTGACGATCCTGTCCGCAGCCAGCTGGTACGTGATCTGCACCCGGAGTCTGGATCTGTTCCTGTTCGGCCGGGATTTTTCCCGGGTGCGGGAGAAGTGGCGCACCGTCAGGGGCTTTGAGGATATCTCCGCCTACACCCGGAACGATCGCAGCCCCCTGGTGAACCTGATGGTGGCCGGGGCCTTTGAGTGGGCCCGGATCAACACCCTTCCCCTGGAGACCTCCCGGCGGGAGGAACTGCTCTGGGATCTTATGGCCCATGAGACCCAGGTGATGGTCGGCCGCCTGCGCCGGGGGCTGGGCCTGCTCACCCTGACGGCCGCCACGGCCCCCTTCATCGGCCTGCTGGGGACGGTCATCGGGATCTACCATGCCCTGTCCTCCCTGGCCGCCGGCAGCGGGGATCCTTCCATTTCCATGATCTCCTCCGCTGTGGGGGAGACGCTGATCATGACGGCCTTCGGGCTGATCACCGCCATTCCCGCCGCCTTTGCCGGCAGCCTCCTGTCCGGGAGGATCCGCCGGTGCCGGGAGGAGCTGGACTCCCTTTCCCGGGTGTACCACACCCTGCTCACCTGCCGGATGAAGTCTGATGGCCTTTAGGCGGGAAGTGCGGGAGGAGGAGCCGGATCCCTCCATGATGATCAATGTGGTCCCCCTGATGGACGTGATGCTGGTGCTGCTGGTGATCTTCATGATTGCCATGCCCTCCATGGCCCTGTCGGTGCGGGCCTTCTCCGGGGATGCCGGTGCGGCGGGGGAGCGGGCGGAGATCCTGATCCGGGCCGGGGGCGCACTGGAGTATGACGGGGAGACGGTCACCCGGGAGGTCCTCAGTCAGCGCCTGGCGGATGAGGTGCGCCGGATCCGGATCACTGCCGAGGATGAGGTGACCTTTGATCTCTTTGCCGGGATCCTGGCCGAGGCCGCCCGGGGCGGCAGGGACATTGACATTGCCGGAGGGGCCCGGCCGTGAGGACCGTCCTGGGCTTTGGTGTGCTGGCACTGCTGCTGATCCTGCTGTCCCTGGCGTATCTGGCCACGGGATCCTACAGCCTGCCACTGGGGGAGGTGGTGTCCGCCTTGCTGGGAAACGGCGGGGAGGAGGCCGGCACCGTGGTGCTGGAGATCCGGCTGCCCAGGCTTCTGGGCGCCCTCATGACCGGGGCGGCCCTGAGTCTCACCGGGGCGGTGATGCAGAGCATCTTCAACAATCCCCTGGTGTCTCCGGATATCCTGGGGGTGAGCAGCGGCGCCGCCTGTGGGGCGGCTGCGGCCCTGGTGCTGGGGCTGGGGGCCCCGGCGGCGGCTTTCTCCTCCTTTGCCGGGGGGATGCTGGCAGTGACGGTGGCCCTGCTCCTGGCCCGGATGGCCGGCGGAGGCGGGGTTCTGCTGCTGGTGCTGGCGGGTATTGTGGTGGCGGCGTTCTTCTCGGGGGTGGTGGAGCTGATCTGCGCCCTGAACCCCCGGGCGGAGGAGTTTCCCTCCATTCTCTTCTTTCTGTTCGGATCCATGGCCCGGATGACCCAGGGGGATCTGGCGGTGCTTGTTCTGGCCCTGCTGCCCGGGGCGCTGCTGCTGTGGCGCCTGGGCTTCGCCCTGGACGTCATGAGCCTGGGTGAGGCGGATGCCGCAGGCCTTGGGCTGCCTGCCGGCAGGCTCCGCCTTATGGCAGTGATCCTGTGCTCGGTGATCTGCGGCCTGTTCATCTCCCGGGTGGGGATCATCGGCTGGGTGGGGCTGGTGGTGCCCCATCTGGCCCGGATCTGGTTCGGGTTCCGCCACCGGATCCTGCTGCCCGCCTCCATGCTTCTGGGGGCGGTGCTGCTGGTGGGGGTGGATCTGATCTGCCGCAGCCTCTTCACCTATGAGCTTCCCCTGGGGGTGATCACCTCCATCCTGGGGGCCCCGGTGTTCGCCGTGGTCCTGTGCCGGAACGCCGGCAGGAGGGACGGGACATGCTGAGTTTTGACCGGGTGTCCTTCGGCCGGGGGCGGGCCCTCATCCGGGATCTGAGTTTTGACCTCAGGGCCGGGGAGATCCTGGCGGTGATGGGGCCCAACGGTTGCGGCAAGTCCACCATGCTGGCAGTCTTTGCTGAACGGTCCCTGCTCCTTGGTGGGACGGTGTCCCTGGGCGGCCGGAGCATCGGGGACATGTCCCAGCGGGAGATCTTCTCCCTTCTGGCCCTGGCCTCCCAGAACGGGATCCCCGCCTGCCCCTGCACGGTGGAGGACTATGTCCTTGCCGGCTGGTACCCCCGTCTGGGCCTCATGGGGGTGCCGGGGCGGCTGGAGCGGGATGACTGCCGCAGGGTGATGGAGCAGATCGGGATCCTCCAGTGGTCCTCCCGGAGGGCTGACGCCTTGAGCGGCGGGGAGTTCAAGCTGGTGCAGCTGGCCCGGGCCATGACCTGCGGGCGCCGGCTGCTCCTGCTGGATGAACTGGACTCTTCCCTGGACTTTGCCAACCGGATCCGCATCGCCACGCTTCTGCGCCGCTTTGCCGCCGGCGGGGGCGCAGTGCTGATGATCACCCACAGCCCGGAGCAGGCCCGGGACACCGCCGACCGGATCCTGCTGCTCTCCCCGGAGCTACCGCCCCTGGAGGGGAGTCCGGAGGAGACACTGGCCCCGGGGATCCTGGGCCGCTACTTCGGGGTGCGGATCCCCGGCACGCCGGATCCGGGAGTGCCTTCCGGAACCCCGGGGCGGCTTTGACTAACCTCCTTCATTTGTTTATCATGCCGTGAACCCCTCTTTTCCGGAGGGATGCGCCTGGCTGTGCCTGCGCCCCCTTCGTCGTGTCCGGGATCCGGCTGTTCCGATCCTCCGGAAGGACGGCGCTCCCTGCCCAACAACCAGCCTTACAGAAGATCATTTTCATGGAAAATATCGAACTTGATGCCAACGGTGACGAGCTGATCAAACTGCCGGCTTTCACCGAGCAGGCTTATCTCAACTATTCCATGTCGGTGGTTACCGACCGGGCGCTGCCCCACATCGCCGACGGCCTCAAGCCGGTGCAGCGGCGGATCATCTATGCCATGCACAGCATGGGGCTGCGGCCGGACGCCCCTCACCGGAAGTCGGCCCGTACTGTGGGCGAGGTCATCGGCAAATACCATCCCCACGGTGATGCCGCCTGCTATGAGGCCATGGTGCTCATGGCCCAGCCCTTCTCCTACCGCTATCCCTTTGTGGACGGCGAGGGCAACTGGGGCTCCCGGGACAACCGGGAAAGTTATGCGGCCATGCGCTACACCGAATCCCGTCTGTCCCCCTTCTCCGCGGTGCTGCTGACAGAGATCGACCGGGGCACCGTGGACTGGCAGCCCAATTTTGACGGATCGGTCAAAGAGCCGGTTCATATGCCGGCCATGCTGCCCAACATCCTGCTCAACGGATCCTCGGGTATCGCCGTGGGCATGGCCACGGACATTCCCTCCCACAATGTCCGGGAGATCGCCAACGCCTGCTGTGCCCTCCTGGACGATCCGGAGCTCCCCCTGGAGGAGCTGATGAAGCATGTGCCGGCCCCGGACTACCCTACCAGGGCTGAGATCATCTCCACCCCGGAGGAGTTCCGCCAGATCTACTCCACAGGCCGGGGCAGCTTCAAGATGCGGGCCACCTATGTGGTGGAGGACGGCAACATTGTGGTGACCAACCTGCCCTACCAGGCCTCATCCTCAGTGATCGTGAAGCAGATAGCCGATCTGATGGAGGGCCGGGCCAAGGGTCGTCAGGCTGCCCGGTTCAACCTCATCTCCGATGTCCGGGACGAGTCCGATCACAAGAACGACTGCCGGCTGGTGATCGTTCCCCGATCTAACCGGGTGGATATTCACAAGCTGATGCTGCACCTGTTCGCCACCACGGATCTGCAGAAGAACTACAAGGTGAACATGAACATCATCGGTCTGGACGGCAGGCCACGGGTGTTCACCCTGAAGGAGTGCCTGCTGCAGTGGCTCAGCTTCCGGCGGCTCACTGTGGAGCGCCGGATCCGGTCCCGCCTGGAGAAGGTGACGGAGCGGCTCCATCTCCTGGACGGCCTGTTCATTGCCGTGCTCAACCTTGACGAGGTGATCCGCATCATCCGCACCTCGGATGATCCCAAGGCAGAGCTGATGCGGCGCTTCAAACTGGATGAGGTGCAGACCGAATACATTCTGGAGACCAAACTCCGGCAGCTGGCCCGCCTGGCGGACATGAAGCTCCGGGAGGAGCAGGCGTCACTGCTGGCGGAGCAGGAGCAGCTCAACGGCTATCTGTCCAGCGACCGGAAACTCATTTCCCTAATCAAGAAGGAGATCCTCAAGTGCGCCAAGGAGCATGGCGATGATCGCATGAGCGTCCTGGCGGTCAGGGAGGAGGCCAAGAAGATCAGCGAGAAGGAACTCACCCCCTCGGAGGTGGTGACCGCTGTGCTGTCGGAGAAGGGCTGGATCCGGGCCGCCAAGGGCACGGATGTGGATGTGAAGGGCCTCAGCTACATGGCCGGTGACAGCTTCGCCTTCTCCTCGGTGGGCCGCACCAGCCAACTGCTGATCATCATCACCGCCACAGGCCGGACCTACTCCCTGGATCCCGCCACGCTGCCCTCCGCCCGGGGCAAGGGAGAGCCCCTCACCGGCAGGTTTGACTTTGAACAGGGGGACACGCCGGCAGGTATGATCATCGCCGATCCCGCAGATCAGTTCCTGGTGTCCACGGATGCGGGCTACGGCTTTATCACCACCTGTGAGACCATGTCCTGCGCCAACCGCAAGGGCAAGGCGCTGCTGTCGGTGCCCGAGGGGGGCAGGGTGCTGCCGCCCATGGAGATCCGGGGATCCCATGCGGAACTGCTGGTGGTGACCACCTCAGGCCGGATGCTGATCTCGGATCTTGCAGCGGTGCCGCGGCTGTCCAAGGGCAAGGGCGGCAGGTTCATCGGCCTGCCGGGCAAAGTGGTGGCCTCCCGGGAGGAGTATGTCCTGCGCATGGCGCTGTTGGGCCGGGGGGACACTGTGGTGATCCATGCGGGCAAGCGCAAGCTCACCCTCAATCCGGAGGAGCTGTCCGTGTACCGGGTGGCACCCACCACCAAGGGTGTGCGGCTTCCCCGGGGGCTGCAGAAGGTTGACATGGTGGAGGTGATCTCCCCTACGGTCGGCTATGAGAATGAGCAGGAAACAGGAGAAACTGACAATGCTGAAGTACTGTAGGATTTTTGTGCTGCTGGTGCTTGGGATCCTGGGCTTCTTTCTCGCCCTGCTGATCTGCCTGCCCCGGCCTTTCAACCCCCGGAACACCAGCCTGGTGACCCGCTACATCCTGGCGCCCGCCGCCCGGATTGTGGGCCTGAAGATCCACATGGAGGAGCCGGAGTTTCTGGCCGGGATGAAGTCCGCGGTCTATGCGGGCAACCATCAGAGCAACTGGGACATCGTGGCTCTGGCACCCTGCGTCCGTCCGGGAGTCATTGCCATCGGCAAGAAGAGCCTGGTGTGGGTGCCCCTGTTCGGTTTGATTTACTTTCTTGCCGGCAATGTGCGCCTTGACCGGGAGAACAAGCAGAAGGCCATGGAGACCATGAATAAGGTCTCCCAGGATCTGGGAAGCGGCAAGTACTCCATCTGGATCTTCCCCGAGGGCACCCGGTCCAAGGGTACGGGGCTGGGCAAGTTCAAGCCCGGGGCCATTGTCACCGCCTCCGAGGCCGGTGTTCCCCTGGTTCCCATTGTGGCCTCCACCTACTTTGATGATTTTGACATGAACCGCTGGAATAACGGGCATGTCCTGATCAAGTACCTGGATCCCATTGAGTATCCCAAATTCGACATGAAGAACAAGGAGGATCTCCGCCGGGTCAGGACCTGCACCCAGGAACTGCATGATCTCTTTGCCCGGGAGATTGAGAGCCTGAACGCCAAGGCCCTGGAAATGAACCAGGCTGACGGAGTGAAGCCGGGCAAGAAGAAGGCACAGGCCTCCGGCGGTGCGGCCGGGGCTGGGGACAGCACCGCCTCCGGCGGAAAGGACGGAGAGCCGGGCGCCGGGGCATGATCCCGTGGCCTCCCGGCGGCGTGCCGGGAGGATCTCTGCCGGAATGACCGGTGTGCAGCGGGAATGGCAGCGGCACCCGGAAGGCACGGTGAACTGCGGAATGGACTGCCGGAAGACATCTGTGCTGCTGTGAGGACAGATGGAGATCAAGTTCATTGCCATGAATGCCGTTGGCGGCAGGAAGAGAAAGGACAGATCGTAAAGAGAAGGGATCGTCTCAGGGAAAAGAGAAGGATCCGTCTCGGGTGAGCTGGTCGGGTGAGCTGGCAGCGGCCGGCTCGCAACCAAGGCAGGGGCAGGGGAGTTCTCAGCTGATGCTGATGTTCTCCGGTCTTATGCCCATGGTCAGCAGCTGGCGGTAGCGGCTGCGGCTGGCGGGGAGCAGATCCGGGATGCTTTTCAGGGTGAAGTCCGCCAGGAGGGCGCAGTCCAGTTCCTCCCGGGCGTAATGCTCAAGACTGGGCCGCAGGCTGAGGATGATCCCAAAGCCCGGGCACCAGTTTCCGGCGGCCACCACCGGTGCCGCCTGGGCGTCCGGACTTCCGGCGGCGGCTGAGGGGATGAAGCCCGGCACCCGCCACATTTCCCGGACAAATGCCTCCGGATCCGGGCAGAGGACCAGCATGCGCCCTTCCTGCCGGAAGTGCTGCCGATGGATCTGGGCGGCGATCCCGGCGGCGGTCTTCAGAAGATCCTCCGGAAGGGTCTTTTCGGCAATGTAGAAATGGCAGGTGTTCATACTGGCAGGATCTCCGGTCCGGCGGGAGGGGAACACAGATCCCCTGGCATCCGGACTGTCTCAATTGTAGCGGCAAACACCCGCCGGGTAAACCGCACCGGCATTATGCCCGTCCGGGCGGGAGCATGCAGATGTCCCGCAGATCCATGCCATGGGGATCTGGCACAGTTTCAAAAAGACGCCTTCATGCCTTAAAATGAGACCTGTGAGCCGGCGCTGGCGTCACCGCATGATCCGGCGCCATGGGGCGGATGGGAGCCATTCTTGATTCTTTCCAGATACATTTTCAAAGAGATCCTGAAAAGCCAGTTGTCGCTGTTTGCGATCCTCATGGCGGTGTTCCTGTGCCAGAGCTTTGTCCAGGTGCTGACCAAAGCCACCAAGGGGGATATCCCCGCTTCCCTGGTCACCCAGATCCTCCTGCTTTCCGTGCCCAGCATGTCGGTGTTCATGCTGCCCCTGACAGTGTACCTGGCGGTGCTTATCACCCATGCCCGTATGGGCGGGGACTCGGAAACCATCGTCATGCGGTCCTTCGGCATATCCCCTCTTAAAAGCCTGGGGATCTCCTTTTTTATTGCCGTGCTCACCGCCGGCGTTGCCCTGTTCAACTCCCTCTATCTGCTCCCCCTTTCGGCCCAGAAGCAGGCCACACTGCTGGATGATGCCCGGGAGAATGCCAGTTATTTTGCCCTGGACAGCGGCAAGTTCATCAAGCTTGGGGGATCCTCCAAGGTGGTGGCCTATGTGGATGAACTCACCGGAGGAAACGGCAAAACCCCCAAGGGGGGAAAAGCCAGCGCCGCCTCCGGAAAGGCTGATGCCGGGGATGAACTGCGCCGCATGAGGAACATTTACCTGTTCTTCCAGGGCAATGACCGCTATCCACCTTCCTATGCCATGGCCCGGACTGGCAACATTGCCAAAGATGATGACGGGATCCTGTGGTTCATCCTGGAGCAGGGCCGCAGTTACTCCGGACCGGATCGCCATGGGAAATATGCCATGGCGGACTTTGATGAATACCGCTTCTGGATCTCGGAGACCGGAGGGGACTCCCGGGCTGACCGCCCCTCTGCCAAAACCTCAGGAGAACTCTGGGCGGCCTCCGACCGATCCTCCATGGCAGAGCTGCAGTGGCGGATCTCCGTTGCCCTGGCCATTCCGGTCCTGACGCTCATCGTCGTTCCCCTGGGCGGGGTGAAGCCTAGGCAGGGCAAGTTCTCCAAACTGCTGCCGGCGTTGCTGATCTTTGGCTCCTACTTCCTGTTCTGCGGGGCCCTGAAGAATCTGGTGGATCGGGGATCCTTCCCGGTGTACCCCGGGCTTTATGCGGTGCCGGTGCTTTATCTGCTGTTTTTTGCCCTGCCTCTGAACCTTGTGGAGACCCGCTGGTACCGCAGGCGTCTTCTTAAGAGGAGGGGAGTCAGATGATCAGGATCTGGCCGGGAATCGTTGAGCGCTATGTGGGACGCCATGTGGCGGTGTGGGTGATTTATGTCAGCCTTTTCCTTTGTCTGATCTCATGGCTCATCAAGTTCATGGAGCAGTTGCGCTATGTGGGCACCGGCACCTTCACCGTGATCACGGCGGTGGAGTCGGTGACCATGCTGATCCCCCACAATTTCTACACCTTCTTCCCTCTTTCCGCCCTCATGGGCACGGTGGTGGCATTGTGCCTGCTCTCCTCCCGGTCCGAACTGGTGGTGTTGCAGGCCTCCGGGGTGTCCAAGCTCATGATTGTGACCGCAGCCATGAAGATGGTGCTCCCGTTGATGCTGGGCGTCATCCTCCTGGGGGAGTTTGTGGTGCCCTACACCTCTTTCAAGTATGATGAGATCAGGGCCCAGGCCATCAAGGGCGTCACCATCTCACCGGGGATCACCGGTGATCTGTGGGCCCGGGAGAACAATGAGTTCTTTTACATGTCCCAGGCCAGTGCCGAGGGCGAGCTCAGGAATGTTGAGAAGTTCACCTTTGATCCCGATTCCGGGAAACTGCTGTCCCACTCAGTGGCGGAGGGCGCGGTTTTCCAGGACGGCGTCTGGCAGTTTCACGATATCACCTCCCGGATCTTCCGGGAGGACGGCTTTGATCTTCTCCATGAGGACAGCGCACAGTGGCAGCTGACCATCACCCCCGACAAGTTCAACATCTTCTCCAACAGTCCCGATGAACTTTCCATTCATGGTCTGTACTCGTACCTGCGGTACCTGAAGAAGAACCATCTCAAGGCTGACCGTTATGAACTGGAGTTCTGGCGCAAGACGCTGTCGCCCTTTGCGGTGATCACCATGATCTTCCTGGCCTCGACCGTGGCCTTTGGCTCTATGCGGTCCCTATCCCTGAGCTCCCGCATCGTCCTGGGCATTGTTTACGGGTTTGTGTTTTATGTGGCCAATCAGACCTTTTCGCCCATGAGTCTGGTGTTCGGCATCCAGCCCTTTGTGTGTGTGATCCTGCCCAGCGCCCTGTTTTTCATGGCGGCGGTGTTTATGCTTGCACGGCGCTGAAGGGTGCCTGGGGCTCGCATTCTTGACAATGGAGTGTGGTATCAATAGAATGACTTGCGTCGGTGGTCATGCCCATTCGGTGGCAGGCTCCGCAGTCACACCATGCCTCGGTGGCGGAATTGGTAGACGCAGCTGATTCAAAATCAGCCGGCTAATAACCGTGTCGGTTCGAGTCCGACCCGAGGCACCATCCCACAATTTCCCCTTCTTTCACAAACCCTTGCCGCGCCTCACTTTTGCACATCAAATCCTTGTGCCGTCTGACTTTCTTCGTTTGCAGTTTACCGCATACGGTCGCATACGCCCGCAGTGTGTCGCACGCAGATGGGCAATAGATGGGCAACGAGGTAAAGCATGAATGACTTGCAACTGAGGGCTCTCAAACCCAAAGACTTCCTGGTCACTGAACTTCAGTCCAAACTTATAGTCAGCAGGCTGAGACTGAACTGAATGCCGTCAGAAAGGCACAGGGAAGCCGGAAGAAAGTTACCAATGAAGAGACGGACGCATACATCCAGCAGCACTATTCCGCACTGAAGCAGAAAACGGAGAACGATCTGGAGCCTCTTCATGGGGCTTTGTTGTTTCCTCCTCTACGAACGAAGGGAGAGAAGTAACGGAGCATGGCACAGATACCAAGAATGCAGGCGGCTGAACCAGCGACATCTTTGTCAAAAGCAAGAAGCAGCACACCAGTGGGAGTTATGAGTTTTTTGAAGCGTTATCGCACTAATCTCGTGACCGCCCGTTCCACTTTTCGTGGCGCACCATTCCACTATTTGCGGATCA